>Ga0208522_1000285_pt1 | contig 34955 bp, 30 predicted proteins | sample ETNtaG_25_FD_185763 | JGI IMG/M metagenome (GOLD analysis project Ga0208522, IMG submission 185763) | Marine microbial and viral communities from oxygen minimum zone, Eastern Pacific Ocean - ETNP201302SV86 (SPAdes) (version 2) | ecosystem: Environmental > Aquatic > Marine > Oceanic ... | reverse complement strand
GGTGCGCTTCTGGTGAGTCACGATCACGAGTTGCGCCTCTCGGCGAAACTCCGAGACGAGATCAAGGAATCTGTGCAAGTTGATGTCGTCCAGCGCGGCTTCAACCTCATCCATGACATAGAACGGCGACGGCCGACTTCGGAAAATCGCGAATAGAAACGCCAGGGCGGTTAAAGCTCTCTCTCCCCCTGACAGAAGGGAAAGTTTCCGTACGTTCTTACCCGAGGGTCTCGCTTCTAACTCAATTCCAGTTTCCAGCATCTCGCTAGGGTCAGTGAGTTTGAGCTGGCCTTCTCCACCAGGAAATAGCGTAGAAAATATTTGCTCGAAGTTTTCGGCTACGTCAGCAAACGCTGACGAGAACACCTGCACAATCTCCACGTCTACAGCGGCAATAACTTTGTTCAATTCGCGTCGGCCGCTGCGCACGTCTTCCAATTGTTCCGCTACGAAGTCGTGACGTTCCTTGAGTGCTTCATATTCCTGCAGGGCAAGCGGGTTGATGGGCCCCATGCGACGCAAATCACCCTCGAGTTCACGCGCCCTTGACGCGGGCGTGTCGGCCTCGTTCAGTTGAGGTTGGGGCGCCGTCATTGCTTCGTGTGGGTCTGCCGCGAGTTCATCGCGTAATAGTTCACGCAAACTGTCGAGTTTGAATCGTCGCTCGGTGTCAGCGATTTCTCCCGCAGACGCGAGTTCTCGAACTTCAGCCGATCGTTTTTCGACAGCGGTACGCTCTCCACGAAGAAGCTCCAGCCGCTCTGCGACTGATCGAACTTCGGTCGAAATCTGTGAACGTCGTTGGCGCAGTTGATCGACTTCTTGCTCTAATGAATTCAGTCGTGCCTCCAGCAATTCCCGCAAGCGCTCTAGCGCTGAAACCGTGAGTTCGGCTCGACGAAGCCGATCAGAACTGCCTGCTTGTTCGCCATCATTAGTTTGCAACTGCGTCGTTATCGCAATGTGGCGTGTTTCGACTTGCGCCTTTTGTTCGCGAAGGAGGCTAGCGCTGGCTTCGAGTTCCGCTCGTTGCGTCGCGGTGGTTCGCATCTCATCATCTAGGTCGCGCCGCTTCGTGTGGGCATCTGTCATCGCAGACCGTTCAAGGGCTTCCGCTGCTTCGAACTCAACAAGCCGTTCTTCGAGATCCAAAATTCTGGGACGATCGCGGTCCAACGTTTCGTCGAGTTCACCGGTACGTGTCTGCAACGCCTGGCGCTCCTCGGCGAGGGTGCGCCAGTCGCGTTGGATCTTTTCGATGGCATCCGATAAGCGGGTCAATAAGTCATCGTTCGTTTCGAGTTCTAGCACAGCGGTTTTCAAGCTATATCGAGCTTCTCGCTGCCTTGACTCGGCAACCGAGCATTCTGCCTCTGTTGCCTCGCGTCGGGCTGTGGCTTCTTGAACTCGGACCTTGGCATCCTTTAGTGCCATCGCAGTGGCGGCGTTCCCGCCTGATCCGACACTCCACCCATTGGGCCCGCAGCATTCACCTGTATTGGTAACGACAGTCAGCCCAGGTTGTTCGACCGCAAGATCAATAGCTTCAGACCAGCCGCCGCTCACGCATACGGCGCCTTCTAAGAGTGCGTCGAGTAGGGGAGCTATGCCAGAGCGCCTAGTGGAGACACGATTGCGCAGAGGCTCACCATGTGGCGGAAACGTGACCGGAGGGCTGGCGATTTGTAAAGCCAAAATCGACCCGGCTGAATCAGACTCTCGAAGCCGTTGCAACGCTATGCGGGCAGTTTGGACGTCTTCGACTACAACCGAAGCGAGGGCTCCTCCTATGGCTGCTTCCACCGCCGGTTCCCAGCCCGATTCGATTTGAATTAGTTCTCCGAGAACGCCGAGAACTCCCTCGATTTCCTCTAGCTTCTGTAATCCGGAACGCGCCCTAGCATCCTCGATCGCCAACTCGAGGGCTTCCGCTCTTGCTTTCCAAGTTCCTTCCTCTTTCAGTGCAGATTGTTGTTCTTGAACCAGGTCATCAGATACGGCCACCGCCTCGTCGACATCACTCTGGGCCTCATCAACTAGTCGGACTAGCTCAGCTTCCGCGCCAGAGGCCAAACTCAATGTTGCCTGAAGTTGGTCGAGGCGTTCTTCAGCGTCAGTAATTTGACGAAGGACTTGTGTCGTGCGCTTCGCTAGACCCTCCTCTTGAGCTTCCACTCTTTCTAAACCAGTTCTCAGGGGACCTAGTTCCCCTTTGATCTCGGCTGCTCGTTTTGCCGCATTGAGTTCTACAATCGGCGGTCCGTCATCCAGTGCAAGACCCTGGGCCTCGAGTCGAGTCTCAGCTACGGCAAGTTCTTCTAGCTGATGCTCAATCACGCCGCCGCGGGTATCTAGAGCTTGCAGCTCACCCGCAAGCCTCGCTAGTTCCTCTTCAAGCGTGAGAGCGACATCTTCAGCTACGACTGCTGCACGATCTCGCTTTGTCGTTCTGGAGCGCTCATCGATCAAAGCGATCAGGCCGCGGCATCTCTCGCGAAGCGACTCTGTACGAGGCAGCTGATCTAACCCCTGATCTCCCGCTGCGGCCAGTTGGGCTTCCGAGGCAACGATCTCTAGATCGAGTTCTCCAAGTTCGGCACGCAGGCGGACCTGTTCTTCTCTTAACTCTCGACTCTCGCCTTTTGCCGAAGATTGTGCGGTCTCAAGGGCTCTCAACTTCTTTCCAGTGAGGTATAGCCGGAGTGCTCGGAGCTCTTCGGCCACAGCCCCGTGGCGTTTCGCCGCGTCAGCCTGCTTCTCCAGTGGACGTAGTTGCCGACGAACTTCTCTTTGCAGGTCCCGCAAACGCGTCATGTTGGCTTCGGTGGCGGCGAGTCGCCGTTCTGCTCGCTCCTTTCGTCGTCGAAACTTCAGAATCCCGGCTGCCTCTTCAACAATGGTGCGACGATCTTCCGGACGTGCGTTGAGAACCTGGTCTATCTGTCCCTGAGCGACAATGACGTGTTGTTGACGACCAACCCCCGCGTCGCTGAGGAGTTCCTGAATATCAAGCAACCGGCAGGGCACACCGTTCATTGAATATTCGGAATCACCTGATCGATATAGAGTCCGGGTAACTGTGATTTCGGTGAATTCAATCGGTAAAGAGCCTGCGGAATTATCAATAACCAGGCTGACTTCAGCTCGCCCAAGGGCCGGTCGATCAGGGGTGCCGGCAAACACCACGTCCTCCATTTTTTCTGATCTCACCGTCGTCGGTCCTTGAGCACCTAGGACCCAAGCCACGGCATCAACGACATTGGACTTCCCGCTGCCGTTTGGACCTACGACAACCGTTACTCCTGGTTCGAATTCAAGCACTGTCGGGTCAGCAAAAGATTTGAAACCCTTCATGGTAAGTGACTTAAGAAACACTGCTTATGACCTATCCGGAGAACGAGAGGCACCGCCGATCACGGCGGTACTCCGACATCATGCCCTCTGGTTAGCTCCAGTTGGTTGACCCTCAAGGGGGTATTTGTCTTGCGCGAAAGTACGGCGAATCAGACCTGGTAATCGCAGTAGTAGTGTGTGGAGCCACCTACGCGGGCGGTTAGAACATTGCCACGCCCGTTCCTGCTTCGTTCGCCAGCCCTCCCGAAGACCTCGAGATATTCGTTATATCCGCCCGGTTCACCGAATACATCGCATGTACCGGCAACGCTCGCGCCACGGTGTTTCACCGCATTGTGCACAGTTTCGACAATCGCGCGATACAGCCGTCGAATCTCTTGTGTTATCAACTGATTCGCGATTCTGTCGTGTCGCAATAACGCCGCGTGGAGGATTTCGTCGCTGTATACAGGACCCAATCCGATGATGAACGAAGAATCCATTAATAGGGGTCTCAACTTCTTGTCGCGAGCTAGCAGTCGATGGCCAAAATTAGTCCAGGAAATGGGTTCCTCGACTGGGTCAAAACCGAGCTCTGCTAATTCATGGAAGGTCTCCGTTATTGCGTCACGATCGACCAAAGTAATGGTCGACTCTTTGTCACTATCGAGCAGTCGAAGCTGGCCTTTTTGGGTGAATCCAATGACCGCTTGAGTGCTGGCGTCGACCTGGTCTTTGTTCGCTGCCCTTCGTAGAGATCCGCCGGATCCAAGGTCAATCACCAATACCTGCCCCTTTCCGACATCAAGGCAGAGCAACATGCCAACGCGTTTGACGCTGGAAATCTTGGAGCCAGCTAACGCTTTGGTGAGGGACGTCTTGTTTGCCTGGCCCGGGATCATCCGTTTAGGACCAATGATGTCTATTTGCTTGATTTTCAGGCCCCCGATTTCCCTATCTAGGTCGCGGCGGGCGGTCTCAAGCTCGGGGAGTTCCAGCATCCTTGGTCTTTCCTTGCGTAGTCGGAGAGGGGGAATGATCGGGGTATTCTGAGAATTCGTGTTCTTGCCAGGCGTGAGTTGCCGCGGCCTGCTCTGCTTGTTTCTTTGAGGTTCCTTGGCCCTTACCTCGAACGGCGCCCGCAAAGGAAACCTCCGCCGCAAAACACTTATCGTGATCGGGGCCGCTATCAGTCACCATGTACTGCGGAGAGTCGCCGTAGGCGCGAACAACGAATTCCTGTAATCGGGTTTTTGCGTCTGCCACGCCTGGGTCAACGGCGACATCTGCGATTCGGTCGGACAGGGCCTCAAGAGCGATACGTTCGGCTACTTCCATTCCACCGTCAAGGTAAATGGCTCCAAGCAAAGCCTCGAAGGCATCGCCGAGAAGAGAAACTTTCTCTCGTCCGCCTGAACGGTCCTCCCCAACCCCGAGGAGCAAAGCTTCGCCGATCCCGCAACGATCGGCCACTTCTGCGAGGGCTGACGCGTTAACAATGGCGGATCTGGCTTGGGCAAGATCGCCTTCGCTCCATCCCGGATACTCCCGATAGAGGTAGGCAGCCACGCAATGTCCGAGTACCGCGTCTCCTAGCAGCTCAAGTCGTTCATTCGAAGGTGCGTCGTCATGTTCCGCGCACCAACTTCGGTGTGATACGGCCAAATCTAGGAGTTCTAGATCTTTGAAGGAATAGCCGATTCTTCGGGCAAGTAACTGCAGTTCTGGTCTGGTTTCAATCACGTCAGTTGATTCGGGCCATTACGTAATCAATTGCGTCACGAACGGTCTTGAGATCTTCAAGGTCTTCGTCTTCGAATCGAAATCCGACGGTCCGCTCTGATAGTTCCTCTTCTAGGCCTTCGACTAGCTCAATCAGCGCGAGTGAATCCGCTTCAAGGTCTTCAACGAAGGAAGAGGCTTCGGTTACTCGGCCCGGATCGATCTCGAGGATGTCCGACAGTTGGTCACGAATGATTTCGAAGACACTGTTTCGGTCTGGCTGACTTTGTTCAACGTGCGTTTCGGCCGGCAAAGAGACTCCTACCGTCTAGGGGCGTGGTCAGGGAGTAACCATAGCAGATACACCAAATTGTCACTTTACGTGCAAATTATCGTTAATTTTATCACTCTAAGTTGTACTGTGGCTCGTCTCAGTCGCCGCTGACCGCTGCGCCGAGTTCGCCGACCAAGTTTCTATCCACCATGTCTTTAGCCAATTGGCAGGCGTTGGTGATGGCCGTTGGGCTAGCGGATCCATGACTGATAATCGCGACGCCGTTCACTCCCAGAAGCATCGCTCCACCGACAGCGTCTGGATTTAGTTCAGCAGCTATGGGGGCTAAATGACCTAGAGCTTGAGCGCCGATTTCAGCGGCTCCTTCGGCGGTCAAGGCGGTCAGTATCTGGTCGACCAAAAACTTGATTGTGCCTTCAAGTGTCTTGAGAATCACGTTCCCCGTAAATCCATCCGCGACAAGCACATCGACATCGCCGCTGAGCACATCGCGTCCTTCTACATTTCCGACAAAGTTAAGCGAGGAGTCACCCGCCAACAGTTGGTGGGCGTCCTTCACTAGCTGGTTGCCTTTTTCTGGTTCCTCTCCTATCGATACCAACCCGACGCGCGGCTTGTCCACTTCGTATCTCACCTGAGCAAACGCTGACCCCATTTGAGCAAATTGATGCAGCCAGCCGGGTTGGCAATCCGCCATTGCTCCCGAATCGAGCAGTATTTTGGGAGTTCCTCCGGGGATCGGCAACGTTGTGGCGATTGCCGGCCGGTTGACGCCTCGTAGCCGCTTCATCCTCAATAGAGCAGCTGCTGCGACGGCTCCGGTATTTCCAGCACTAACCATCGCTCCAGCGTGTCCATCTCGAACACGTTCAGCTGCTCGGACTATCGATGAATCCTTCAAAGTCCGTACTGCGCGGCCCGGTTCATCTGCCATTCCTATAACTTCGAGCGCCCTGTGAACCACTATGTCGCCGGCAGATTCTATTCGGGCGGGATCGCCGACTAGTTCGACGGGGATACCTAACTCGATCGCTGCGCGAGCCCCTTCGACTATGACCGAGGGAGCGTTGTCGCCACCCATGGCGTCAACGACAATGGGCTGCATGGGTACGGTCTGCCCGATTAGTTGATTTCGATGGCCTGGCGACCGGCGTACCAGCCGCAGTTGCCGCAGACGCGATGAGGCAATTTGGATTCAGAACATCGCGGGCAAGAGCTATGTGGCGCGGAGCGAAGTTTCCATGCTGCGGCTCGACGGCTACGTGTTTTTGACTTGGAAGTCTTTTGCTTTGGGACGGCCATCGTCGACCTCAGGGAGTGGACCCAATGTATTCGGATTGGGTAGAGCGAATTTGCGCCGACGCGGTGCCGTGGACCTCACACAGGTACAACGACGGCCAGCGGCGCGGGGTTGTGTCGGACACATCGACACAGACACATGATGTTACCTGGACGAATACCGACCTCCTACGGCAGACACCCGAAGACAGCCCGCTATTCCTGGTCTCGTTGGTGATCTTCCTCGTTTTCAAACACCAGCGCGTCTAACGGTGCCCATCTCGGATCATACGAAGCGGGCTTTTCGGGATTTTCGTCACCTTCTAAGGTCCCTAAATGTTCTGACGATAATTGTGAACACTCTTCTTGCGTCGAACATCGAACCACACCCACGGGCAATTCCAAGAGAATCGCTTCTCGAACCATTGCCTTGAGGTCTATGAACTCTTCATCAAGAGGGTAAGACTCTCCCTCGCTCGGATTTTCTTCAAAGAGCTCCTCAATTTCCGCGGTCGCGGTTCCTTCAACTGGTCGCAGGCATCGAGAACACTCGCCGGTCCAAGTGGTGCTGACAACTCCTGTCGCTGTTACGCCCTCGCGAACTTGATCCAAGATCAGTTCAACTCTCACCGTCTGTTCTGTTGCCACCGAAACGTCGCCAACCCGGAGTGGGTCATCGCCCTCCTGCACGCGGAATGCCTCGACGACGACCTCCCAAGTTCTCAACGGCTCAAGTCGTTGAAGCCTCTCGAGCGGGACACGAAGCTCGGGTACTGGACCTCCAGGCTTCAAATTTCGTCCTGATCGAAGACCTCCGGGCCCGAAGGCTCTTCCGGTTCGGTAGACGGCTCCGGCTCTCGCACGGGTAGCGTCGGCTGGAGCCGTCCTCTAGCGTCTGTTACCGCTGTCTGGACTTTCCCCAAGGCCAACGCGAACTGCTCCAAGCGTTGCTCGCAGTAGTCATCGACTTCATGACCTCGCCTACGAGCCTGCGAATCGGCCTCCTCCACCATTTGACGGGCCTTGCGTTCCGCTGAACGCACCACTTCTGTTCGTTGCACCATTTGGGCGACCCGAGTTCGTGCCTCTTCAATTACTAGACCGGCGTCAATTCTTGCTTTGCTAAGAAGATCTTCGCGTTCTTTCAAAAGCCACCGCGCTTCGCGCACTTCGTCGGGGAGTTCCATAAGCGCCGCTTCTAACAGTTCCAGAATTTCGTCTCGACTAACCATGACGGACGTGGATAACGGCATAGGCCGAGCGGCGTTGATTACATCCATCACTCGGCGTACCAGCTCTTCCACGCCCGGACCACTTAAAGGTGCGGCCTCAGTCACTTGGGCATCTTTGTTCGGAGCCGAAGCGCTACCGCCTCCGGAACCAGGTGCGAACAGTCAGTGCCGAATCTCGTGATGTCCCGGATGTACTTCGACGCTATGAAGGCGCTTTCGCTGGTAGAAGGTAAGAAGAGCGTCTCAACGCCACTCACCGATTTATTCATTTGAGCCATCTGTAATTCGGACTCAAAATCGGCTGCTCCTCTGAGACCTTTGATAATGAAATCAACGTCAAGCCGATCGGCTAGGTCCACTACCAATTCTCCGAACTCCACGACTTCCACGTTCTCTAAATGAGTACACGCCTCCGTGAGCATTTCGAATCGTTCGTCATCTGTGAAGAATGGGTCCGACTTCTGAGGATTGCGCATAGCAGCGACGACGACATGGTCAAATAGGCGACTTGCCGTCGTACAGATCTCGATGTGGCCATTGTGGACCGGGTCGAATGACCCCGGGTACAGAACCTTGACCACGAGCGTCTCCTCGCTTAGCGCAATCGGCTATAGGAAACGGTACCGATCCTTGGCAAAATCCTCCACTGTCCACTGGTGAAATCCCTCGAAATCAGCCCATATTTGCCTTTTCGGGGCTCAATATCGTCACTACTGCCCGCCCATAGCTTCGGCTGCGGATCACGTCCCATCCCTCGAAGGGACCGATCTTTGAGTTGGTTTCGGCCACGACAACCGCTTTGCCGGCACCTGCCAGAAGAATTTGCCAGTCGTCGAAACCGTACGGCGGGTCCGCCAACACTAGGTCCACGTCTAACGACCCAAGGGTCTCCACGGCGTCACCTCGTATCACCTGAGCATGAAGGTCCAACAAACCGAGGTTCGTTTTGATGGCTTTACACGCACTTGCGTGGTTGTCGACAAAGAAGACTTCAGTTGCGCCACGCGATAGCGCCTCGAGGCCCAGAGCCCCCGAGCCGGAAAACAGATCAGCTACCCGGCGACCCTCTGGTAATCCGAGACTAAAAAGCATGTTGAAGATCGCTTCTCGCGCGCGGTCTGAGGTTGGTCGAGTCGTTTCATCCAGCGGGGCGTTGATCCGACGTCCGCGCAATGTGCCTCCAACGATGCGCATACAACGACACTAACGGCACACTGTTGCTATGGATGTGCCCGAATCGATCATCTGCGTTGATTGCGGGGGCCTATGCCGCCGTCTCAGTTACGAAGAGCCCGACGAAGGTTTCCAGCCAGGCGACGTCGTCGCGTACAGGTGCAGAGATTGTCTTGATCGGTGGGACATCATTGTGGAGGATGAGTGAACGGGAGTTTCGCGCTTTCAACCTCGTAGGAGATTCTCTGCATCATCGTCGCGCCGCTCTACGAACCATCTCACCTCGTCTTGCAGGGCTTCGTGTTGCTCTAAGGATCCATTTTCATTTACGAGACCTGCAGCGAGGTCGCGTGCACGCTCAACCCACACGCGGTCCCTCGCCAGTGAGGCCAACTTGAGGTCGTTGCGGCCCGACTGTTTCTGATCAAAAATCGTGCCCTCTCCTCGAAGTTCAAGGTCTCGTTCCGCTAGAGCAAATCCGTCGGTCGACTCCTCCAGGGCTCGAAGTCGAGCTTCGGCGTCTTCGGAAATCTCTTCGGTAGCGACTAAGAAGCACGTGGACCGGTGCGCACCGCGGCCCACTCTTCCCCGAAGTTGATGGAGTTGGGCAATCCCAAACCGATCGGCAGACAGGATGGCCATGGTCGTTGCGTTTGGAACATCCACCCCTACTTCAATCACCGTGGTAGCGACCAGTACATCCAACTGTCCGTCACGAAACGCATCCATGGTCTCCTTCTTATCTATTGCAGGCAACCGACCGTGCAGAAGTCCCAGTCTGAGTCCTGATAGTTCGCCCTCAGATAAAAGGTCCATGGTGGTCTCTGCCGAATTGGCATCAAGTTTGTCGCTTTCTTCAATAAGAGGACAGACGACATAGGCCTGTCGGCCTTGCGATATTTCCGACCGCAGGTGCTGCCATACGGTCTGAGTATCATCCCTTACCCAAAACGTACTGATCGGCGTTCGACCGGGGGGTAACTCGTCCAATGTCGATACATCTAAATCGCCGTACACAGTCATCGCTGCGGTGCGGGGTATGGGCGTTGCTGTCATCACTAGCAGGTGTGGCCATTTACCGTCAGAGCGACCTCGTTCTCTGAGGACAGATCGTTGCTCGACCCCGAATCGATGTTGTTCATCAACCACCACAACGCTCAGCGACGAAAAGCTGATCCCTTCTTGTATAAGGGCGTGCGTTCCAATAGCTAGATCGACAGAGCCGTTCTGCATTCCGTTGATCACTTGTTGCCGCTCAGCTCCCACAATGCGATTGGTCAACACCTTGACTGACAGGGGTCTTCGGCCCGTCAGCGTTGAATCGTCTGATATTTCCAGGCCTTCAGCCAGTTCAGCCAAACTCAAGTAATGCTGCTCAGCTAAGACCTCGGTCGGTGCCATCAACGCTCCTTGGTGACCATCAGCTACTGCGGTTAGCAGCGCATGCAACGCAACAAGCGTTTTACCCGCGCCAACATCGCCCTGTAACAACCGGTGCATAGGTTGTTCAGTCTTCAAATCGACAGTGACCTCTTCCATTGTGCGCTGCTGAGCTGTCGTGAGTTTGAAGGGCAAGCGATCTAAGAAACTTGTAACCAAGGGGCTATCACCTTTGTGGGCGATCCCGGAGGCACTTTCTAGACGACGGATCTTGCGTATTCTCAGGACCAGTTGAATGCGTAGAAGTTCATCAAGCACAAGACGATTTCTCGCCTGTGAAACCTCTGATGTGGAACTCGGTTGGTGGATCGCCTTCAATGCCGTCGCTCGGTCGGGCAACTGTAACTCCTCAAGCAATTGGCGCGAAAGCGGCTCCTCTATGCCCCGAGGCTCACATCGACGTAACGCCTCGGTGGACCAACGGCCTATGTCCCACGTAGTCAGCCCAGCTTTTTCCGATTGAGGATAGATGGCGATAATTTTCCCGGTGCGGTCTCCAACCAAATCAACCACGGGATTGGTCATCTGGAGTTGTTTTCGATAAAGGTCAACTTTCCCGAACAACGCTATTGTGAGACCTTCCTTGAGTTGTTTGGCGCGCCACGCTTGATTAAAGAACACGAGTTGCAGATTCCCCGTGTCATCGAATAACGACACTTCAACTATGGATTTTCGATTTCGTGTTCTCCGTGACTCGACGCTCTCGATGTCTCCGACCACCATGACTTCTTGCCCGGGAGTCACTTCTCCGAGTTTCGCCTCTCGACTTCGATCGACATACCGACGCGGGTAATACGTCAACAAGTCAAAAACCGACTCGATTTGAACTTCGCGAAGCGACGCTTGCCGCTGGGGGCCAACTCCTTGCAACCGGCCGACGCTTATAGCATCGAGTTCCCGAAGAGACAGCGGTTCTGTCATTCCACCCCAAACAAATACGGGTAGTGACCCTGACCGCCGTGATGAATTTCTATCTCAATACTTGGTCGGTTTTCTGTGACCCATTCTGCAACGACGCGAGTCTCTCCATCGCTGACATTTTCACCGACGATGACCGTCAATATCTCGTGGTCTTGGCCTATTAGATCATTGAGCAATTTGGTTGCCGCTACTACCGGGGTGTCCCCTACAGAGCAGATACCGTTTCGATCCAGACCAACCCAATCGCCGGCCGAGACCTCTCCCGCCGAGCTGGTCGCTGCGCGAATAGCGCGAGTTACCTCCCCAACAACAACTCCTTGGGCAATCTCGGCCATGGATTCAGCGTTAGTTACGGCGTCGCTTTGGGGGTCGTACCCCAACAGCGACGCAAAGCCCTCCGGTACAGAGGTGGTGGGGACCACTTCTACGTGCTTTGTGGTCTGCCCGTCGACACTGTGAGCTACCGCGACGATGTTCGAATTATTGGGAAGAACGATGACTTGATCCGCAAGCACCCGTTCCACCGCTTCTAACAGTTCCGCCGTCGATGGATTCATGGTCTGGCCCCCCACGACAAGTTCCTGCACACCGAGACTGTGAAAAATTCGACTGATCCCTGGAGCTGGGGACACCGCGACAACCGCGCACGGCACCGGTTCTAGGCTCGGGAAATCATCGGCCTTTCCTTCAGCAGTCGCTTCCCGGACCCATCGCTCCTCCATGACCTCTTCAGCCAAGTCCGTCACCCGAATCTGTTGAGGTCGACCTACCTCTATCCCAGCCTCAACGACCGGTCCAATGTCATCAGTATGGATATGACAATTCCAGAGCCCATCTCCGCCAACTACAACGATTGAGTCGCCTAATCCAGCCCACACAGCCTTGAAATCCTCGATGGTGTCGTCGGGTGCATACAACAGAAACATGACTTCGTAGCGAAGCTCAGAACCGTCGTTTCCGGCTGCTCCGAGCGAGACGCCGACTGGTGGGCCCGTCTGCTCAGGCGCGGCCGGAAGCTCACGACCGTCTATCACGTGAAGGACTGCATGAAGCAGAAGGAGAAATCCCGCTCCTCCTGCGTCCACGACTCCTGCGGCGCGCAAAACTTCTAGCTGCTCTGGAGTGCGTTCAAGGGCAACTTTCCCCTCCGTCAGAGCTCCTTCAATGACTCGAAGAGGAGTTGCTCCTTCTTCTACCTCGCGCGCTCCTTTAGCCGATTCACGAACAACTGTAAGGATGGTCCCTTCCACTGGCTTCATCACAGCGCCATCTGCTGCGACACTCGCCTCCGTTAAGGCTGTAGCAAGTAGAGCCCCATCTATGTCATTCGAATCAGCGAGACACGCGCTCAGCCCACGCAGTATCTGCGACAGAATCACACCCGAATTACCGCGGGCTCCCATTAGCGAGCCGTGTGAAATCGCAGCGCAAACCGCGCTCCGGTTGCTCGGGTCAATTCCTTCAAGTTCTTCTAGAACCGAGCCGACGGTTAGCGCCATATTGGTCCCTGTATCGCCGTCGGGGACGGGATACACGTTGAGTCGATTAATCGACTCGCGGTGAGCTTCAAGAGCCCTATGGAATGCTGAGAGAGCTTCCACAAGTTGAGTGGTGGAGAGAACAGAGGTTATTTCCACAGAAGCCGATGCTACCTGTGAGTCACCGCATGAATAGGTGACCATCGCTTATGACGACACTCCCCCCAGAAGCGTCGCTTAGTTGCTAAGTTGTGCCCGCTTCGCCAAGATGCCATTCGGTCGACAACGAAGCTTGTGTCATAGATCGAACACCACCTTCAGAAGTACTACCGGAGGCCCCTAGTGCAAGGCGTCATAAAATCATATGACCCCCAGTCCAAAACGGGAGTGGTAGTCGAGGATGTGGACCGCACCGAGTACGACCTTGCCTTAGACGCTCTCGAGGGCTCGATCTTTCGAATGGTGCGACAGGGGCAGCGGATCGTCTTTGACCTCAACGAACAAGGATTAGCCACTCAGCTAAGGCTGGGCAGTGAAGTTGACCTTGGCACGCCCGATTGGATCACCGCCGCGGGGGGCGACGCGTGACCGAGAACTGGGGATATTCCCCGGTTGACGTCTAAACGCAAACGGAGGTCAACATGCCTGGTGCGACCGCCAACAAAAGCCTTCTCAAATGGGTTGATGACTGGGCAGCAGTCCTAACTCCCAAATCCATCCAATGGTGTGATGGAAGCCAAGAGGAGTACGACGACTTAGCCAAGTCGATGGTGGCGCAGGGCACACTGATTGCTCTCAACAACGAGAAGAGGCCCAACAGCTTCTTGGCGCGGTCCGACCCCGATGATGTCGCTCGGGTTGAGGACAGGACGTTCATCTGCACCGACGATCCTGCCGACGCCGGCAACAACAACAATTGGCGCGAACCTGAATCTATGCGAACCGAGATGCTAGATCTCTTTCGCGGTTCTATGGTCGGACGCACCATGTTTGTGGTCCCCTTTTCGATGGGACCGCTGGGGTCGCCCATCGCTCATATCGGCGTTCAGTTAACAGATTCACCCTATGTAGCTGCTTCCATGCGAATCATGACCCGCATGGGGCAAGGCGCATTAGATGCGCTGGGCGTTGGCGACTGGGTGCCATGCGTTCACTCACTGGGAGCTCCTTTGGCGACCGGCAAGAATGATGTTCCTTGGCCATGTGATTCTGAGAACAAGTACATCGTCCATTTTCCCGTCACTCGAGAAATCTGGTCGTACGGATCGGGCTACGGCGGCAATGCCTTATTAGGCAAAAAGTGCTTCGCTCTCAGGATCGCTTCAACAATGGCGCGAGATGAAGGCTGGCTCGCCGAACATATGTTGATCGTGGGCGTCACCCCGCCCGGCGGTGAAACGAAATACGTTGCTGCAGCGTTCCCTTCAGCGTGCGGTAAAACCAACATGGCGATGATGATTCCGTCTCTGCCTGGGTGGAAGGTTGAGACGATCGGTGACGACATTGCCTGGATGAAATTTGGAGCGGACGGCCAGTTGTACGCCATAAACCCCGAGGCCGGATTTTTCGGAGTTGCTCCGGGTACCGGTGAGAAAACCAATCCCAACGCTTTGGCGACGCTTTCCGGTAACTGCGTATTTACCAACGTCGCTCACACGGACGATGGAGATGTCTGGTGGGAGGGCCTTACTGAAGAAGCGCCGGCTCGTTTGATCGATTGGAAGGGGCAGACGTGGACTCCAGAAGCTGAGCAGCCAGCCGCCCATCCGAACGCCCGATTCACAGTCCCTGCGGCCCAATGCCCATCGATCGCCGCCGCCTGGGAAGACCCCGCGGGTGTTCCGATCTCCGCGATATTGTTCGGCGGTCGACGAGCCACGACGGTACCGCTGGTATCGGAAGCCCTCGATTGGGAGCATGGTGTCTTCTTGGGATCGGTGATGTCCTCAGAAAAGACCGCCGCTGCTGCGGGAGCGATTGGTCACGTTCGTCGAGATCCCTTCGCAATGCTTCCGTTCTGCGGTTACAACTTCGGTGATTACTTTCAGCACTGGCTCAACATCGGAAAGAGCGATGGAGCAAAACTTCCGAAGCTGTTCTACGTTAACTGGTTCCGAAAAGACGACGAAGGTCGTTTTATTTGGCCGGGCTTCGGCGAAAATTCGAGGGTTCTGAAATGGGTTCTAGGCCGCGTTGCTGGCACCACTGAGGCGGTTGAAACACCTATCGGAATGGTCCCGAAAACTGGGGACCTCGATGTGACTGGGTTAGATCTGACTACGGACGCTCTCAACGCTCTGTTGTCAGTCGACGCAAACGAATGGCGTAACGAGCTCGCGTTGATTGAGGAGCATTACGCGTTAATAGGCGACCGACTCCCAGATGAGATGAGACTTCAACTTGAGCGTCTCACCGACAGACTCGCCACCTAGATCTCTTGTTGGCCTTTAGGTCGCAGCGTCGTCACAGCAGAACCAAAGCTCGAATCCCGAGGCCCATAATGAACAGGCCGCCCCAACCGTAGAGCAGGTGAAGTTGACCTTTGAGTTGGTTTCTGTAGCCGTAGAGAACGCCGACTGTTGTTGCTGTCAGCACTCCGTAGAAGACATGGAAATTCTGTGGTCCGCCGTTTCTGGCGTCAAGATGCACCGCAGCGAGAGTTACTTGCACAAAAACCCAAGTTTCGACGAAAGCTGTGAACCACCAAAGTTGCGGGCCTCTTAGCCGAGGTAGCCGTGCCGAGGCCAACGCCCACATGCCAGCTAAACCGTTTCCTATGACTAGGACCCAGCACGCTATGAGGTGAAGCGTGCTCAGCACTCGACCATCAAGCTGTCTGATCCGCAAGTAGATGGAGGAACATTGTCAGGTTCCGCGCATCGCTATGTCCATCGGTAAGTCTTAACTCTGCCGGCGTTTTGGCTGCTTCATCACTCATTGCTACGACGTCGAGGGCTCTGAGGAGTCCAACAGGTGCGCCTTGGTCGACCAAGGTTGCTACGTCACGGGCAATGTGTCGACCACGGAGACCTCGATCGCGAATGACTGCCCGAATGACGATCCTCAGTATTGTGCAAGCCGAAGCCGGTGATAGCTCGACGATGTCTTGGGCCTCCGCATAAAGCGGAACGAGGTTCGCCGGCAGGCCTACCGGCGCCGAAGCCGCTTCAGACTCAGGCTCAACGCTCAGACCACCGCTCCCGCGTCGCGAAGCTTGACAATATCGTCAGTGTCGAAACCGGCAGAGTGAAGTACCTCGTCGGTGTGCTGTCCTGGATGGGCCGGTGGGCTTTGGATCGTCGGCTCAGTCCGACTGAATCGCGGCGAAGGGTTCGGTTGGGTCACACCTGCGACCTCTGTGAATACTTCGCGGTGTTGGTTGTGGGGATGCGCGGGCGCTTCGGCAAGCGTCAACACCGGAGCGAAGCAGACGTCAGTGGCGTCCATAATCTCGCACCATTCGTCTCTAGTTCGGGTTTTGAAAACGCCGCCAATCCGTTCTTTTAGCTCTGGCCAGGAGCTTCGAGCCATCTGTGCACCAAAATCTTCGTCCCCTTCCAATTCGGTGAGTCGCATTAGTTCAGCGTAGAACTGAGGTTCAATAGATCCGATCGATATGTATCGTCCGTCAGCACACTCGTAAACATCGTAAAAATGACTACCCGTGTCGAGCAGATTGGTTCCTCGTTCATCGTTCCAGACACCCAAGGCACGCATCGAATGAAACATCGCCATGAGACTCGCTGCACCGTCCACCATGGCTGCGTCTACAACTTGGCCCTGGCCGGAGCGCTGCGCTTCCACAATTCCGCATGCCACTCCGAACGCCAACAGCATGCCACCACCGCCAAAGTCACCCACCAGGTTCAGCGGAGGTAGAGGAGCTTCTCCGTTGCGTCCGATGGGTTCGAGGGCCCCGGCTAGTGCGATGTAGTTGATGTCGTGTCCCGCTGCCATGGCATATGGACCTTCTTGACCCCACCCGGTCATGCGCCCGAACACGAGTTTCGGATTTCTTGCCAGGCATTCTTCGGGTCCTAGACCGAGACGTTCCATGACACCTGGTCGGAAACCTTCAATGAGGGCATCTGCTGTCTCTACTAATCGAAGAACCACTTCTACTCCATCAGGGTTCTTGAGATCGACTCCGATCGATGATCTACCTCTAGCTAGGACGTCGATCGGTGGCTTGTCCGGGTCTCCCCCTGAGACGTTCCCCGCGCGGTCGATGCGGATAACTTCGGCTCCCATGTCGCTGAGCATCATTCCGCAGAACGGTCCAGGCCCAATACCTTGAAGTTCTATGACTCGAATTCCTTGAAGCGGCCCCATCCGACTCTCCTTCTATAGATCAAGATCAACCTAGTACCTCGATAAAGCTTCGCATCGGGTGACTTGCGGACTTACCAAAGTTCATCGAGGCGCTGCTTTTGTAGCGCCGCGTCGTATTTGTCTGAATTGAAGTCGTCGCCTGCAGTGGCTTCCAACATCTGTCCAGCGGTTGGCACTTCTGCTCTGCCTGTTTGATTTTCCGGATCCCAAAGACCCGACCGGACTAGAGCCTTCGAGCATTGGAAATATGCCTGCTCGATAGTGACCTCTACGACCGTTTTGGGTGTCTTGTCTTGAACAGCAAAGCCAGCCAGCAACTCTGGGTCAATCGAAATTTTTGCTCGGCCATTTATTCGCATCGTTTCTGATACTCCCGGAACCAAGAACAAGAGGCCGATACGGTTGTCCCGAATGATGTTTCGCAAGGTGTCGAGGCGATTGTTACCTCTTCTATCCGCGAACTGGATGGTTGTTTCGTCTACCACTCGGACAACGCTGTCTTGTTCGCCTCGGGGGGAACAGTCCAGGCCTTCGTCCCCGACGGTCGCTACCGCCATAAAGCGCGCCGCTTCAACGAAGTTTCGATATTCGGAATTGAGGTAGCCGATTTCTTTTGTGATTGATCTCGGCGTTGCGTCGCCGTACAGGGCTTCGAGCTGGTCGAGATCCCTGATGATCTCTTTGTTATTCACTGTGGTCGGTCCGCCAATCGTTGTAAGTCAGCCACGTAGCAGTCCCACAATGGTTCGGGTGTGTCGTGACCCATCTGTTCGTATACGACCAGTTCAGCTCCCGGTATCAGCGCCGCTGTGGCTTCACCACCATCTAATTGGATCAGAGGGTCCATCCTGCCATGAGTGACCATAGTGGGTAGGGTGACCAAGGGAAGCTGTTCGGCGCGCGAACCGGAAGCCAAAACAGCTAATACTTGCCACACACGACCCTGAGGGTGGTGGCATCGGTCGTACGCCGCTTCCTCCAGCGAAACCGCCCACTCCTCATCGAATAAGGCTCCGCCATGGAGTCGTCGCGCTGAGACCGCGTTCTCCACGACAGCAGCTCGGTCATCCCCGGCCGGCGCCAATACAGTGGCGGCTTCAGGGGTCGACCGACCAACCCCAATTTCGCCCGTAGTTGACATCACTGTCGTCATTGATCGAAGTCGATCGGCGTGTTCGATAGCGAGGGTTTGAGCGATCATTCCGCCCATCGACATTCCCCAAATGTGCGTTTGCTCTATCTGTAAGGCATCTAATACCGCTAGACAGTCCGTGGCCATGTCAGACAGGTCGTAGGGTGCATCAAACTCGCCAAGAGCACGAGTTTTTGTCCATCGCTCAAGAACTCGCTCGATACTCGGGGGCTCTCCCGGCGTTTTCGACGACAGCCCGACATCGCGGTTGTCCATCCGGATGACGTAAAAGCCTGCCTCACAAAAGCGGTGAACCCACTCGGGGAGAAAGTTGATTAATTGACTTCCCAAACCATTGATGAACAAAACTGGTGGATTTGAGTCGTCACCGTGGGCGTCAAAGTGCAGTTCAACATCGCCATTTAGTGCCGTTCCGGAATATTGTGCCGACATCATCAACCTCCATCGATCGCGGCTGTCAAGTGTTGGTCAAGTCGGTCGATTGCGGCTGACGTCCTTGTTCCCCACCAAAAAAGATCTTGACCGTCTACGAGCACTGCGGGGGCAATAGATTTCAGCATGCCTATGTGTCGTTCGCTAAACGGGTATGGCTCGGTCGGAGCCAACACAACATCGATTTCAGTGTCGGCTAATTGTTGCTCGCCGATTGTCGGATAAGGATCATCCATATCAGAAAAGAGCACGTCAATCCCAAGATGGCTCAGGAGTGAAGCCCCATAGGTATCGGCACCAACGGTCATCCATGGCCGCCGCCATATAGGGACGAATGCCTTTACCTCGCGACGGGGGCGCTGTGGGGTGAGTGCCTGCGACCAATCAACTCCAAGACGCGTTGCCAGGCGACGCATCTCGGGATCGACGTCGCCGATACACGCCACATGTAACGCCTCCACGTCGATGCCTCGACCTATTAGCGATTGATAGTCCTCTAGACGATTTTCCTCACGATCTACGACGATGAGATCTGGGTTTAAGCCCTCAATGGCGTCAAGGTCAGGGTCCTTCGAGCCTCCGACGTTGTTAATGTTTGGTTGCTCACAGAATCGTGTACATGCAACCGGTTCAATACCCCACGAAAGCAACGTTTCGGTCACGCTGGGCACCAAACTCACTACTCGAAGCGGGGACCTCATAGGTTGAGAGTAGAGGCAAGGAGCCTGCGGTCCCACCTAGGGGGTAGCGTCGGCCAAATGGGTGCGTCAAAGGAGACCGAGGATCGGGACTGTCTCGCGGTCACCTCGCGCGCTCCAGACCCCGGATTTGATCAACTGGACCCTGAGCAACAGCGAGCAGTCAATTCAGATGATGCACCGCTCCGGATTCTCGCCGGACCCGGTTCTGGGAAGACTCGGGTTCTCACGAATCGAATAGCTCGCCGTGTCGCCGATGGAAGCGCTGACGAGCGTCGCGTCCTTGCTCTCACCTTCACTCGTCGAGCGGCCAACCAGTTGAGGTCACGGCTTAATCAAATGGGTATCCGCGACCTGGGGGCGGTTGGCACATTCCATGCAGTCGCATTGGCCCAAATCCGCCAGTACCGATCCGATCGTGGCAAACGGGCGCCAGTTGTTTTGTCCGGACGGCGACCTGTGCTGAAGGAATTGATCGGCGATTTTCAGAATATTCAACTGAAGCAGGCAACGACGGAAATCGATTGGGCTTGTTCTCAAGCGTTGACTCCTGATGAATACAGAAACGGGCCGGGCGGTCGACGAGTCGGGGTCACTCAAGCTGCCCGCATTGCGGAACTGTATAAGTCGTATGTGACGTACAAGGGCCGCCGCGGCCTCTTGGACTTTGACGACATCTTGGTGGAATGTACCGATCTCTTGAGAAGTGATGAGGCGTTTCGCGACGCTCAGCATTGGATCTTCCGGCACCTATTCGTCGACGAATATCAGGACCTCAATGAGACCCAGTTCAATCTCCTACGAGCTTGGATTGGCCAACGCACAGATCTATGCGTGGTCGGTGACCCGGATCAAGCAATTTATGGCTGGAACGGCGCCGACGCGGGCCATCTCCTGAATTTCTGCGAAGACTTCCCTTCCGCCGGAACGGAGGTGCTTACAACGAATCATCGAAGTCAGCCCCAGATCATCCATGCGGCCAACGCTGTTCTCGGCCGCGACTCAACGGAATCTCATCTCGACGTGGCAGGAGAACAGTTTCCTACTACATCGAACTTCAGTGACGAGTGGGAAGAGGCGGTTGGCATTTCGCGATATCTACGGGATGCACGCCTTCCTGAAACACGCTGGTCGCGGCACGCCGTGTTGGCCCGCACAAACGAGCAACTTCGTGTCATCTCTGGTGCCCTTAATAAGTTCCAGGTGCCACACCGCCTCCGAGGTGAAGGAGGCGTGCTTAAGCTTCCCGAAGTTCAAGATGTGATCGCTCGCCTATGCAGCGCTGGAACCGAATTTGCGACCTTAGCAGCCGATTTATTTGACGAGTACGACTACGGCCCTCAGAACCGTGTCGCGGAACTCGCCGTTCAGTACGCCAGTGAAAACGCCCATATTGATGGATCGGGCTTTCGTGACTGGCTTCGCACATTGCGTCCGGGTGATCTTGACGTGGGAGAGGATGGCGTCGACCTCGTCACCTTTCATGCAGCGAAGGGTCTTGAATGGCCATGCGTAATCATTGCTGGGGTCGAAGAAGGGTTGGTCCCGATTCAATCCGATGATCCAGAAGAGCGCCGCCTGTTCTACGTAGCGGTTTCTCGTGCTCAACAGCGGCTTCATCTGACTTGGGCGCGGGCAAGATATAAGGGCGATCGATTAGAAAGCCGCAAGCCTTCTCCGTGGCTTCAACTCATCAAGACAACTGATCAAGAGTCAAAACCACCCTCAGCGAAACAAACCGCAAGGCACTTGGCTGAAGCGCGACAGAATCTCCGAACGGATTTTGACACTGCAGCGACCGTTCGCGAACGCCGCTTGAGAGATTGGATCAACACCACTGCCCAAGCCCGACGGATTGATCCATCTGCGCTGTTGCCCGATCATTTGATCGCGCGAGTAGCGGAAACTGCACCGGCGACTATTTCGGAGTTGGAGGCGACTACCGGTATGAGCAAACCGCGCCTTGATCGAATAGGACCAGAGATTTTGGCGGCAATCGCTTCACCCTAAGGGATATCCACCCGCTGAGATCCTGGAGAGATGCATCTTTGGTGGTCCGAGTAATCGGCTCATTAGTTCTCGAAGCGAGTTATTGAGGTCTCTGTTCGAACACGAAATGAGGTCAGTCGATCCGTCTTGGAGACAGATCAATAAGTCACTATCTGATGATCAATCTTCGATATCGACGAAAACCGGTGCGTGATCTGAAGGTTTTGTTCCCTTTCGAGCCGTCCGATCAACAAGACAGAAGGTCGCTCGCTGCACCAGTGCCTGAGTCGCCATCAATAGATCGATACGCAGACCCATCTTTTTGTGAAAGGCGCCGTCTCGATAATCCCACCATGAGTAGAGCCCCTCGTCTTGGTAGAAGTGCCTAAATACATCGAAGAGCCCCCATTGCTCCAATTTCTCCAGAGCGGATCGTTCTTCTGAGGTCACGTGGGTGCGCGGCTCTGGATTGCCCGGATCCCATACGTCGCGGTCCTCTGGACATATGTTGTAGTCACCGCCAATCAACACCAACTCGTCGGCATCGCAACACGCTTCCAGATGCGCTCTTAGGCGCGCTAGCCACGACAACTTGTACAAGTAGTGATCGTCGTCAACAGCTCGACCATTGGGCACGTAGACCGAAGACACACGCACCCCACCGCATGTCGCCGAAATGATTCTGGCCTCTGGATCGACATTTCCTCCATCTGCGAAACCGGAGTAAGGATCCTCCAGACCGACCCGGGAAAGCACTGCGACGCCATTCCATCTGCCTTCGCCGCAGTGAACGCTTTCATACCCCTTACCCGCGTAGTGGTCGTAGGGGAATTGTTCGTCAGACATTTTCGTCTCTTGTAGCAGGAGCACATCAGGACCCGCGTAGTCGAGCCATTCGTCGACTCGTTCCGAGCGTGCGTTGAGGCTGTTTACATTCCATGTGGCGATTCGCACATTGCGAATCTAGCGCCCGCTAGTGTCGCCGCTGGTGAGGCAAGAATCTTTCATCGACGCTGTGCTGTTTGACTTTGGCGGAGTGGTCACGACGAGTCCCTTCGAGGCCTTTACTCGATATGAGAGCGAGGTCGGTGTTCCACCTGATTCCATCCGACGGATCAACGCGACCAACCCGGACAACAACGCTTGGGCGAAAATGGAGAGAAGCGAAGTCAGCGTTTCAGAGTTCTACGAACTATTCGAGGCCGAAGCCGCAGATTTAGGGTTGGCCCTTTCTGGGCGGAGGGTGCTTGAGTGTCTGAGTGGAAGCATCAGGCCTCAAATGGTTCGTGCACTCGAGATTCTCCGAAAAAGAGTCCGCATCGGCTGCATCACTAACAATATGAATTCCGGTCACGGTGCTGGCATGTCTCGGACTTCGGAGCAGGCCGCGTCTATCGCTCAAATCATGGAAATGTTTGAGGTGGTGGTCGAATCGGCAAAGGTCGGGCTTCGTAAGCCAGATGTTCGGATTTATGAAATGGCATGTTCAAGGCTGGGTGTCGATCCGCGAAACTGCGCGTACCTTGATGATTTAGGTATCAATTGCAAACCGGCGGCGGGCTTGGGCATGGTCGCTATCAAGGTTGTGGACCCAGAGGTAGCACTAGATGATCTCGAAAAGGTAGTCGGCTTTTCGTTGCGCCGGCCTTAGGTGGGCCTTTGGACACCAGGCCCTTATGCTCCGGGGGTTCCTAGCGAAGTGAAACGAGCAAATGGCAACTGAGTTCATCTTCACAATGCGCAACCTCGGAAGGTTTTACCCCCCGGACCGAGAAGTGCTCAAAGACGTAACTCTCGCGTTTTATCCAGGTGCAAAGATTGGAGTCCTCGGACACAACGGTGCGGGCAAGTCCTCTGTGTTACGAATCATGGCTGGCCTAGACGACGGCTTCACCGGCGAAGCTCGGCTAACCCCGGGGTTCTCGGTCGGTCTTCTTGCTCAGGAACCCACTCTGGATGACACCAAGAATGTCTACGAGAACGTGATGGATGGTGTTGCCCAGACCCAAGCCCTAATTGAGCGATATAACGAGGTTTTAGCAATGTGGGGTGACCCCGATGCCGATCTTGATCAAGTTGGCGCTATGCAAGCCGAGTTGGAAGACCAAATTGAATCGACAAACGCATGGGATCTGGAAAGACAAGTCGAAATAGCAATGGATGCTCTTCGAGTCCCTGATAGGGACGCCAGCGTTGCAACGCTTTCCGGCGGCGAAAGACGTCGGGTCGCGTTATGCCGGCTGCTGCTATCTCATCCCGATCTCCTATTGCTGGATGAACCCACAAACCATTTGGATGCCGAATCCGTTGCGTGGTTAGAGCGATTCCTGAAGGACTACAGCGGAACCGTCATGTCAGTAACTCATGATCGTTACTTCTTAGACAATGTTGCTGGCTGGATTCTCGAACTCGACCACGGGAATGCGTTGCCTTACGAAGGAAATTACAGCGGCTGGCTCGAACAGAAACAAGCCAGGCTAGTTTCACAAGACCGTCAATCTAATGCTCGTCAAAGGACGCTGGCGCAGGAGCTGGAGTGGGTACGACTGTCTCCTAGAGCCAGGCAAGCCAAGAGCAAGGCTCGACTCGCTGCTTACGACCAGCTTCTCGCTGACCACCAGTCGGCGGAGCAAAGCGAAGAAAAACTTGAACTGAGTATTCCCATGAACCGGCGGCTGGGCGGCCAGGTTATTGAGCTCAGTAATGTGGGAAAGGGTTTCGGTGACCGCCTCCTAATAGAGAATCTTTCGTTCATTCTGCCCCCAGCGGGGATCGTGGGTGTCGTTGGCGCCAATGGGGCAGGGAAAACAACTCTTTTCCGAATGATTACCGGGCAAGAACAGCCGGATTCGGGGGAGATCACGATCGGGACGACGGTAGATCTGGCTTATGTCAGTCAGTCTCGCGACCAACTCCGAGATGAACGAACTGTGTACGAGGAAATCACCGACGGGTTGGACCTAGTTCAAGTTGGCAGCAGAGAGGTGAACGGTCGGAGCTACGTTGCATCGTTCAATTTCAAGGGACCGGACCAGCAAAAGAAGGTGGGAGATCTGTCCGGAGGGGAACGAAATCGGGTTCAGCTCGCAAAGGTTCTTAAGACTGGCGGCAACGTACTGCTGCTTGACGAGCCCACCAATGACCTAGACGTAGACACCCTTAGAGCTCTTGAAGCGGGTCTAGAAGCTTTCCCCGGATGCGCCGTGGTGATTAGTCACGACCGTTGGTTTCTCGATCGCGTTGCTACGCATGTCCTCGCATTCGAGGGGGACAGCCAGGTCCGTTGGTTTGAAGGAAACTTTTCCGAATACGAGGCCTTCCGCCTGAAGGAACTTGGCGACGATGCCGGTCCCAAACCGATCAAATACAAGCCACTGGCCAGATAATCGCGCGCTACGCGCGAAGTACGGCCTGGTGGTCATTGAGAGTTGACTGCTTAGTCCTTCCTAAAGCGCGAACTTTTGATGCCTTCGCGCGCTTCGCGCGAGAAAGACGCGCGAAGCGCGCGAATATCCACCTACTTCGCGCGAATAGTGACTAGATTGCTCAACAGCACTTAAAGTGATATTCCCGACAGGAGTTCAGTAGTGGCCGCCAAATCAGCAACAAAAACTAAGAAGTGGCGAAGCAGAGCGGTCATCCGTACTGTCGACGCTGGCAATTCCGCCTACTGCGCCGTATGTGAAGAACTAATCAAGTTTCGAGCTCGGATACGCGATGAGCAGGTCATTTGCAACGTGTATGCCGGCAACAAGTGGGATCGGGTCGAGCACTATCATCCCAAGTGCTACAAGAAGGCCAAAACCCCTTACGGCGCTCCCGCAGACTGAATTTCATTCGGAGAGCACGCCACCGAATCCATACGTCGCTGTGGATGCAGGCACGAGCCTCTGCGGTCAGGATGGTGTTGGCTCCCCGCGGAGCGCAATCACTACAGGATCTGACTCAAGAAAAGTTTGGTTCTGTCCTCTGTCGGATTGGTGAAAAAGTGCTCGGGGGTTCCGACCTCAACTATTTCTCCACCCTCCATGAACATGATTCGATCAGCGACCTCTCTAGCGAAGCCCATCTCATGAGTGACGACCATCATGGTGATACCCGAGCGCGCCAACTCCTTCATAACGTCGAGGACTTCCTTGATCATTTCCGGGTCCAGCGCAGAGGTGGGTTCATCAAAAAGCATCACGCGGGGCTCCATCGCAAGCGACCGTGCAATGGCGACGCGCTGCTGTTGCCCACCTGATAGTTGCCCAGGGAATTTTTCGGCCTGTTCGGGAATCCCTACTCGATCAAGCAACGCTCTTGCCATGCTCTCTGCTTCAACGCGAGGTTTCTTGCGGACCCAAATGGGGGCCAAGGTGATGTTGTCAAGGACGGTCAGGTGGGGGAAAAGATTGAACTGTTGAAAAACCATTCCTACTTCGGACCGAATCTTTTCAATGTTTCGAAGGTCGTTAGTCAATTCGATACCGTCGACGACGATGGCGCCACCTTGATGAACTTCAAGGCGATTGATGCAGCGAATCCATGTGCTCTTGCCTGAACCTGAAGGGCCGCAAACCACCGCGACTTCACCCTCTTTGATCGTGGCCGTGACACCCTTGAGCGCCTGAAAGTCGCCGTACCATTTGTCGACGTCTACACACACGATCATGTCTTCGCGGTCAGCCAGTCTGTCGTTGGCCACTGTTGTTGCGTCGTCGATGCTCATGAATTTTTGCTTCCAATCGGAGGGTTAGTTGAAGGTTCCATCATCTCTCCCCAAGGCCAACTCGACGTTCGAGGCGCTGGCTGTATTTGGAGATAGTGAAGTTGAAGAAGAAGTAGATCATCGCCACGAGCAAGATGCCCTCTCGCTTGACTCCCATGAATTCACTTTGAGCCGGAATAACCGAGTTGGCGACTCTCAGGAAATCAAAAAGGCCAATGATCGCGAGGAGGGAGGTCTCTTTGAAAGTTGCTATGACCTGACCCACAAGCTGTGGGATTGAAACCCTTAGGGCCTGGGGCAGCACGATGAAACCAGTGCGTTGGGCCGCTGTCAGTCCAATGGCGTCAGCCGCCTCGTATTGGCCCTTTGTTACGGATTGCAAACCCCCTCGCACGTTTTCAGCAAGGTACGCGGCCGAAAAGAGGGTGTACCCGGTCAGAACGGCAGCAAGTTCTGCAAGCTCCATGCCGTCGGGCAAGAACAGGGGGACCATCACGGAGAAAAAGATCAACACACTGATCAGCGGCACCCCGCGGATGACTTCGATATAGCTCGTTGACAAGATCCTGAAGATCGGGAACTTAGATGTACGACCCAATGCCAGCAGAACGCCCAGCGGAAACGAAAGAAGAACAACGATAAGAGCTACGAAAAGGGTTAACCCCAGACCGCCTAGGAACTCCGTCGACTGGAGCTCAACCGTCGATGGAGTGTTAATCATGGTCGCCAAATAGTGGACCAACGCCATCGCGGACAACCAGCCAATGATCAACTGGCGCCGTTTTGCGGCCTCCCCAATAAAGTTCGGCGCGAGCAAGGCAGCTAGAGCCAGCAGCAGGAAACTTATCCTGGCTTTCTGGAGCATCGGGTACCAACCTAAGAACGCTGCCACCCAATTGAAAACCGCAAAACCGAGTAAACCGACCGCCGTTAATCGTCCCGCTTCTCCTACACCGACACGAGTTAACACCCAGAGGGCTAGCCCACCAAGAAGCCCGAATGCCACGCCCATCGGTAGATCTGTGGAAAGCACGTGGGCGTAATCCAAGTCGGGATCTCGCAGTACCACCCAAAACAGTGTCATCGGGCTGATCAACCACAGAAGATTGCTGCCGCCTTTAGCGATGCCGAGCCACCGCGTTTCGCGAAGATTTCTAGCAGCAAGGAAAAAGGTCACCAACAGCAGCCACATCACCGTCCACGGCATCTTTGTTGAAAATGCAACTGTGCTACCCGGCTCGGCGATGTATTCACCATCAGCGAAGGCATAGTGGCCATAAGGCACTAGCCACAGAGTCAGAATCGCTAAACCCAAGCCAGCACACACAACGGTGGTGACGGGGACCTGCACGTTGCGACGAATCGGGTCGCTGTATCGACTCCAGATCGCTGTTCCCACCGCTAGCAAGAGCACGGCGGCGATCCACCAGCTAAGCCGGTCGTTCATCGCCGACGAGAATGACTCGCGCCGCACGAGACCTTCGACGTCGCGAAGTGCTTTGCCTTCGCCATCAACTAAGACGCTTGGCTCGCGCAGCAAAACGCAAAGGATGATCAGGCCGCCGGTAGCCATCAGCCACGTCGACATTCGTTTGACCGACACCCCACCCCAATTTGCCCAAATGCCAGCGCTCAAACCCGTAAGACCCACCACGAAACCCAACGCCACCCACACACGCACGTATTGTGATTCCGGATAGGAAAGCGTCATTAGGGCTCGAAGGTTTGTGCGAACCGCATCCCATTCGCGGTTCTCGCTAAACACAAAGTTGAGGACACCTCGCAGCATCAAAAGCCCGGCAAAGCCACCTAGCAATGTCAGGACCGCGTTTGTCCAGCTAGAGAAGAGGTTTGTACGGAGCCATTGGCGCACAGAGAGACTGGCGGCTTCTTCGGGCACATCTAGTTCGTCATTCGAACCTGTCGAGATTTGCGTTATGTCGGTCATATCAGCGTTCCACGATTCGCATACGAACGTTGAAGAAGTTGACGATCACCGATATCGACAATGAACACGATAGGTAGAAGAACATCCATATCGAGACGACGGGGAGCGTCTTTCCAGTTTGGTTGTACACGGTCTGTCCAACCTGGACTATGTCGCTGTACCCGACCGCAATCGCCAAGGATGTGTTTTTCGTGAGGTTCAAGTACTGATTTCCCAACGGCGGAAGCATGACTCTCGCTGCTTGGGGGATTATTACCCTACGGAGCGCCGTCGAACGCCGAAGCCCCAACGCGGCAGCTGCTTCGCTTTGACCTTTGGGAACGGCAAGTATGCCGCCGCGTACGATCTCCGCAATAAACGCCGCCGTATAAAACACAACACCGAAGAAGACGGCTGCGAATCCGATTGAAAAGTTGAGCCCTGATGGGCCGTAGTTCGGAAATTTTCCGGCTTGGACTATGTCAGGTAGATCGACGTCTACGGGTCGACCACTTCGTCCATTACCAAATTTGTCACCCAGAACTTCGAATAGGTCCCTACCTGAGTTAAGAATCCAACTGGATAAACCTGGCCACAGAACCAAGAACAACAGGGCTCCAATGACTCCTCCTGCCGCGGCAAAAATCATGCGGAAGTAATCGTCGTCGGTCAGTTTCGCCAAACCGGCGGGAGTGCGTCTGCTATTTAGAAATCCGCGGATCCAAAAAGCACCGGCTCCTAGGGAGACGACCGCGATCAGTAATTGAAGAATATTTTCGGGAACTGACGAAATAACCGCTGCCACGCCATCGAAGATGCTGCCGATAAATCCAAAGATCGGATGGACAAACCAACCCACGATTCCGAAGAAAACGACTACACCGAAGGCGCTAAGAATCGGATACGTCTGCGATCCGGTGACGTCTTGTTGCGCGATGCGTCGTTTGCGGAGAAAGTTCGCGCACACAAGACCAATGATCAAAACGATCATCCACTGGTAGAAGCCGTCCGCAATGTGGACCCTGGGCATGGAGAGGCCCTTGTTGGAAATATGGAACCACCCGTTGATTGGCCCTACGTCCTTGCTGACGCGATCCAAGCTGGCAAAGACAGCTCCGTAAAACAGAATCTGGACTAGAAGCGGGACGTTTCGAAGCGACTCAACGAAGACCGTCCCCAATTTCCGTAAGAGCCAGTTATTGGAAAGTCGTGATAGTCCAACGAGTACTCCCACAAGCGTCGCGACTGCGATGCCGGCCGCGGCCATACGCAGCGTGTTGACCATGCCAACCCACAGGGCGCGACCTCCGGTGTCAGGATCGGTATCGATACCTGAGGAAAGATCTATCCCAGGGTTGACCGACAAGAAGTCGTAATCGGTTGGAACATTCGAAGCTCGCAGGTTGTCCCCTGCCTGGTCTGCGAGAAACCAGAGGGTGCCGAGGACCAAAAGCAGGGCGACGATTTGTACTACCCACTTCACCACCGTCACATCTCGATACAACGGGGGACGTTCGTGATGGATTGAAGGCGCTGGGGTACTTGCCACTAAGCGTTTACCTCTCAAACAAATATGGCAACTCGAACGTGGACGGTATTTAGCCTAGATGCGATGAAAGGGCTGGAGGTCGATTTGACCTCCAGCCCTTTCTAGATTTCATAGGGGCGACGTAAGACGCCTCCCGCAAAAATCAGTGTTGTATCAGCGCGCAGGCGGAGCGTAAACAAGACCCCCGGCGGTCCAGGCGGCGTTGGCCGACCCTTCACGACTCAGCCCCACTGGGTTGAGGCTCCGGCTATAGATCTCGTCGTAGTTACCGACCTGCTTGATGACCTGGTAGAAGGCATCTGCAGGCAGACCCATTCCAGTCTGGAGTTCACCTTCCCCACCCAAGAGACGAATGGTTTCGGTGTCACCTCCGGCCAGCATCTCGTCGACGTTGCCTGAGTTCACGCCCTTTTCATCAGCGATGATGGTCGCGTAGACGGCCCAGTTGACCGCGTCAGCAAACGCGGAGTCGTTCTGACCGTATGTCGGACCCAGAGGCTCCTTCGAAATTGGTGTCGCTGGGAAAATCACCCAGTTCTCACCGTCGGGCTGTTGCTTGGCCTTTCGGCCGACAAGACCCGAACCGTCAGTCGTGATGATGTCACATGCGCCTGAGATGAAGTTGTTGGTGACAGTGTCGAAGTCTTCAAAAGTCTGAAGTTCGATACTTACGCCAGCTTCAGCTGCAGCGTCAGCGATGTTCTTCTCAGTTGTCGTACCGGCGCTGGTGCAGATAACTGAGCCACCGACATCGGATACCTGTGAAGAGCCTGAGAAGCCGTCACTTGCGCGGCCCATCAACTGCTGGCCGTCGTAGTAGGTCGTGGGACCGAAGTCCATACCAACTTCTGAGTCACGGCTCTGAGTCCAGGTGGTGTTACGCATCAGTAAATCAACGTCACCAGTCTGAACTGCCGTGAAACGCTCGGCAGCGGTCAAAGACACGAAGTTCACTTTGTTCGCGTCGCCAAGGATAGCGGCGGCTACAACACGGCAATAGTCGGCGTCGAAGCCGGCCATGCTGCCGTCAGCCTGGAGTTCAGAGAACGCCACGGCAGAACCAGATACACCACAGTTAACGGTGCCACGGCTCTTAATCGTGTCCAGGAGGCTTTCGCCACTTGCAGCAAGTGTTACTTCAGTCTCCTCTTCGGCTGCGCCAGCATCTGAAGCGGTGCTGTCGTCGCCACTTGAGTCACTTCCACCACAAGCCGAAGCGGCCAGGGTGATAGCGAATAGTGTGGCAAGCATTCGCCACATGGTCTTTTTCCGCATCTGTTTGAGTCCCTCTCTGTTGCGGGTTGCCGGTCCCGCGACCGGCTTTCTGCTCGGTTATGAGTGCGTGCACGGTATACGGTCAAACAGGCAAACAGTCACCTTGTGATCGTTTCGTCACAATCCCCTTACCGGGCTGGAACACTAACCGCTAAACGTTTGTTTAGCCAAAGTGCCTCTCAGATATGTCTAGCGATACATGGAGAAAGCATGGCCAACCCCGACGATCACGTGATTGCAAGCCGAATCGCGACTGAGGCCGGGCAGTTACTCCTGGACATTCGGGAACAATTATTTGCCCAAGGAGCGGACAGTTGGACCGTCAAAGATACGGGCGATTTGGAAGCCCATCGCTTCATCGTCGCAGCACTTGAAGACGAGTTCCCCGATGACGGAATTCTTTCCGAAGAGGGGAAAGACGATCTGGTTCGGCTGGACAAGGACCGTGTTTGGATCGTCGACCCGCTCGATGGAACACGAGAATTTGGTGAGCAAGGCCGATCAGATTGGGCTGTGCATGTTGCGCTGACTGAAGGCGGGGTACCCACCGCGGGGGCGGTCGCTCTCCCCGCGATAGGCACGACTATTGCTACTGACCCGCCAGCACAACTTGCTCCGCCCCACGATGGAAGACCGAGGATGGTTGTTAGCCGTTCTCGACCGCCTGCGGCCGCGATGATCGTGGCTGAAGCAGTCGGCGCTGAACTCCTAGCGCTCGGCTCCGCTGGAGCCAAAGCCATGGCCGTAGTTCTCGGCCACGCAGATATTTACGCCCACAGCGGGGGACAATACGAGTGGGATAATTGTGCGCCGGCTGCGGTTGCGTTGGCCGCAGGACTTCACGCAAGTCGTTGCGACGGCTCGCCGCTTGATTACAACTACGAGGATCCTTGGCTTCCTGATTTGCTGATATGTCGCACCGAATTTGCCGATGATGCACTCGCCGCGCTACGTCGCGTAATTGAAGGTTGATCTAGGAGAGACCAATGGAACTAAAAGCAACGACGTTCGAAGTTGCAGGCTCGGTTGCAACATTGACCCTTGCGCGGCCGCAACGGCGTAACGCATGGACTGGCCGGATGCACACCGAACTCCGTTATCTCCTTCAACGGGCCGAAACCGACCCTGAAATTCGGACTGTGGTGATCGCCGGGATGGGAGAGGACTTCTGTGTCGGGGCCGATAGCCAGGCACTTGAAGGCCACATCGAAAAGGGCGGTTACGACGCCGGGACAGGGCCTGAACTGGCGAATCCCGGATATGGAGTTGCGCCTCAATTCGATCAGAACTTCGCGTTCATGTTCGGTTTGAATGTGACGACGATTGCGGCCGTTAACGGAGCCGCTGCCGGGGTCGGATTGGTTTTGGCTTGCTTTTGTGATCTGCGATTCGCAGCCAATACCGCCAAACTGACAACCGCCCACGGGCCCCTTGGCTTGCCGGCAGAATTCGGACTCTCTTGGCTATTGCCCAGATTGATCGGTCTGACTCGAGCGAACGACCTCTTGATATCAAGCAGAGTTGTACTGGCCAGCGAAACAAAAGACTGGGGTCTCTTCAACGATGTCCTCGAACCTGGAGAAGTATTGGCTCATTCCCAGGCTTACGGTCAAGATCTTGCGAAGCGCGTCGCACCGTCGGCTCAGCGAATGACGAAACGCCAGATCTACTTGGACCAACATCGAGACATCGGTGCCGCTGTGTTTGATTCAGAAGAGTTGTTGCAACTCGCTATGACCGCTCCGGATTTTCGGGAAGGGGTAAGGGCATTAACCGAAAAGCGCGCTCCGGTATGGGGTGAAAAAGGCTGACGCTCATGAGCCCAGTTTCACTGGTTCTCTATGGGCTAGGCCTCAAGCACAGTTACGATTCCGGTGTCTCCATCGACCCGAATCATCGCCCCGTCGGGGATCCGCTTGGTTGCGTCAGTAGCTGATACCACGCACGGAATACCCAGTTCTCTACTAACGATGATGGCGTGGCTCAAAGCAGCACCGACGTCAACCACAACACCGGCGGCGGGCACAAATAACGGCGTCCATGAAGGGTCGGTAAGCGGGGCGATCAAAACGTCACCGGGCTCGAGCGCAGTTGGGTTGTGGCTATCCAAAATGATCCGGGCGCGGCCTTCTGATACGCCTGGGCAGCCGGGCATGCCCTGAATCGAGTCGCCGCTACTCACTGGTTCTGCGGTGACGGCGTCGCGGCGGTCCCACGATGAAAGCGGCGCAGCCTCTCCGACGATCACGAACGGTTCCTGTCGGCTGCTTGCTGTGTCGAAAATCGCTTGCCGTTCTTCAATGAGTTCTCGCCATCCGTCAGGATTATCGATGGCTTCGTGCTGCTCAGAGAAGCGCAGCATCGCGAAACTAGAGACTTCAGGGAAAGTTCCTCTCTCCACCATCCGTCGACCGAACTCGCGGGCAGCCATCCGGCCTTCTTGAATAAATTTCACACAGTTCGTCTTGGTTCGTTCTCGGCCCGGCATTAGCACTGAAGCTCCGTGTGCCCCGGCCAGGAATTGGCCCTGAGCCTCGGGGTCCGCTTCGAGCATCGTGCCGATCTCAGCTACCAATCGTTCGCGTTCCGCTGCAAGCTCAGCCTGGTGCCCCTGTGGCGCCGCTGATGCTGGGGAGACTCGCATGCGATCGATGGCCGCCAAAGCTAGGTCAGGGTCCGTCTCCCATGTCGGGCACGACATTTCCCACTCGTTGGGTCCCCGCGATCCGTATGAGCGAAGGAATTGCTCAAAAGCACTCACGAATTCGACGCACTCGAGTTCGCTACTGGCTCGCAGCCGGGCGTCTAGACCCGCGATGCCTGTGTCGAAAGCTGTGGAGACACTGGTTGAAGACGCTGCTTGGCGACCAAGTTCCCACATCGCCATCGAAGGAGCAGCGGACTCAACATCTCCCAGCCCGGCCATAATTTTCATGGCGTCAGTCGGGCGCCCGATGGCTTCACATACGGCGGACACAATGCCCAGCGGAACAGTGGTTAAGAAGCTGATGAATATGTGTTGGGCAAAAAGCTCTTGGAATCCGTTACGGAAGAAGTCCTCGACCCATTCGACGAGCTGATGGTCCCCCATCGATGCGAAGTCCGGGCGGCTATCGCGCAAGGCGTTCACTTGCTGTTCCTGTGCCAAGACTTCGGGAAGGTCGGGAGTGGTGAGCGCCCATCCAAACACCTCGCCTATGCGGGCTTCGGCCTCGGGGCTGACGTCGTCCGGGTGTTGTTCATAAGTTGGTATTCCGGGTTGTACTCCAAAGAACGCGTCATCGATATCTTGCGCGGAAAGCCCAGGTGCCCGTTCACCGAAGATCCGCATCAAAGACGCGTTGAGGTACGTGTACCCTCCGAAAACTCCTAGGAATACCGGGTTGTCAGGGTCGAATTCGCTCTCTTCGAATGCACCAATTCTGATGTACGCGTCACGAAATCCCTGCTCGCTCATCTGGATTCCGTCTTCATTGTGGAACGCAAAGTCAAAGGTGGACAGAGCTACCGGGTCAGGAAACACCTCCCCAACATTGGCCCGGGTCCAAATCGGATAACGATCAGATGTCTTGGTCCCAGCGAAGTATTCCTCGGCCATCACTTGCTCCTCCTAAACGAGTGAACCAGCAGCAGGCCGATGGACTGGGTGGCTGCCTCCCCCTCTTGGCAGCCACCCAGCCAGATCACGGCCCCTGATGCCGGTCCCCCAGCGGTATTTGAAAAGTGCAATTCGATATGCAGAAAAGCATTACAACTGTCCGGAACTATAGGCACCGCTGCCCCCAGTTATGCAAGCGAACGTCCGGGAAACCGCTTCCCCGCTGTCATTCGCTCACTATCGACTCTGCCTTGGGATACCTTCTATGCGTGGTCGCAGAGGACAGAACTGGTTTCGACTGGACGGAAGCTTGGCCGGATCTAATCACTACGCCTGAGGCCGCCGCGGCTCAAGTTCGTGATGGAGATCTGGTCGGGGCGAGCTTGCCGGAACCCACAGCATTTCTCTACGCCCTCGCG
>Ga0208522_1000283_pt1 | contig 35313 bp, 39 predicted proteins | sample ETNtaG_25_FD_185763 | JGI IMG/M metagenome (GOLD analysis project Ga0208522, IMG submission 185763) | Marine microbial and viral communities from oxygen minimum zone, Eastern Pacific Ocean - ETNP201302SV86 (SPAdes) (version 2) | ecosystem: Environmental > Aquatic > Marine > Oceanic ... | reverse complement strand
GGGAAAGCAATCCATCTGATTAATAGAAAGTTTACGAATCCAAAAACACAGGTATTGACCAACCAAGCAATTCTGTGGTGCACGAGAAGAACTTCGACCATCAAATAATGAGATGATGTTGTGACCACTAGTTGGCCCGTATATGTCCAAAAGGCCCTATTCAGACTTCTAAAATAGGGAAATGTAGATTTGAACGTGAATCTGTAATGCATAAAGTGAGCTTCTACATTCCCTATAGCACTTGAGACCGCCCAAGCGGCTACTGCTGTGTGGGCTGACCATAGATCGACCCAATACAGGACTTCATAGAGGACTAAAGCGAAGAAGAAATTGAAAGTTCCAACAATGTTGAAATTTAGAAATTCATAGAGCATGACTCTGTTGGTCCACCCCACGTCTTCGATCCTCTCCTGCATTCGCCACATTGCCTTCTAATCGGCCTCATGATGCCCGCATAAAGTAGTGTAGGGAGGAGGATGCCCACGAGTACCACGTAGTTTTATCGCCTTTCTACTAGCAGCCAGATTTGCGCCCCGTAGTTCAACTTTGGATGATCTATACTACTTACTCTCAATCCCCTATTAATGCAGACCTTTTTTATCCATCTCAGGCTGTGTCTAGCAATTCCTGGTTGATTGGATTCGTGGCTCTTGCCAATCCAACTCTCTCCCTTATAGTCATCGAGGATTGGTATTCGTGGTCTCATATAGGAAGTGAGGAATTTGGCCGAGGAGGACGAATGTCTGACAAATTGGTCAAGCATCTTTTCTATCTGTTTTTTCGAAGAGTGAGTCCAGATTGATCTTGCGATAAAATAATCGAAAGTTGTTCTGAATACGCCGAACTCGAAGTCTGCATTTGAGTGGAATGTTGGTTGCTTTTCTTCTAGTGTTTCTGAATCGATTACTATGGTTTTTCCTACTTCAAGCATTTCTATATTGGGCTCCACGCCGAAGTAGCAGTTTGAATTTAGATAAGGAATTAGCCACCTACCTCCTCGGAGGCAGCCGCAGCCGATGTCTAAGACTATTGAAGACGGTGTTAATCCAAAATGAGTCAGAGTGACTAATTGGTTTTCTCCTGCCTCATGGAAGTCATTATAACTACCTCCAGAAAAAACTCCTGTCTCATCCAAAATGGAAGAAATCCTTGCTGATTCGTCTCGTGAAATACTCAATATCCTGCCTCCAAATAATTCATTATCTTATTGTCAATTTCTATAATTCTTTCATAATGATATGTAGAATCTTCTCCAATACCACAATCACAGCTTCCCATTGTCAGAACCTGACAAATCTATCATAATAGTTGTTGTTCTATCGCTGAAAATACACAACTGGGCCCCCATTACTGTACATACGCACTAATCAGTACCTAGTGACCAGCGGGTTGGTCCGGGAGTGATTGAGGCTATTTCGGCTTGAAGCGTTCCACAGCGGCGAAACCAGCGAAGAAGCCTAGGCCAAAGGTTCCCATCTCTGATATTGATACTAGGATTGACTGGCTCTGGGCTGTGACATCGATGCCGATATCAATCATCCCCAATGTTAGTCTCTCCCAATCGACCACCACTATCCCTCTCGACTCTAGCCACTTTAACAGAGCGAATTCAATCAGGATGAACCACTTCAGTAAATTGGTCGCCATTTTGAAGACAAGCCCAGTAATCACACCTACGATGAGCCCCTGGAACGCTGCAACACCTACCTCGCCGAGGAAACCTTCCCATAGGTCGGAGGCCGCAGTCACGCTATAGGAGCGAGGCAGTGCGTTATAGCCCCCTCTATTGCTGAGGCGTCTATAGGCTAGGGAAATGGATGGAATTTACTATGCAGTTTAATCAGAAATCTCTGGCGGCCTTTACTGGACCTATTGCCTCGACTTCCATCACTGATCCTTCGTTGATGGCGTCTTTTCTCATTTCTCTGAGGCCCTCTATTACGGTCTCGTAATCCTCTCTGCTAGGGAGTACAAATAGAGAACCCTGAGTGAACTCATCAATCTCAAACCAAGTTACAGTTGATCCTTCGGGTGCATCTGCTCCATCTAGAGATACCTGCGCCTCCTTCCAATCGTGCTTCTCAGGGTGCTTCCAGATTGTCATTACTGCATATCTCATACTCAGAGTCCTCCTGGAACCATCATCGCGAGGACCTCCCCGTTACAGACTAATTCGATGTCTTCCGGGAGGTTGATTCCACCGGCCCCCCAGGATGCGCTAACGACCTCTCCGATATTGGAATAATGGTCACTCTCTATGACTGCGTCCATAGTCTCCAAATCGGGCCAAATTGTCCCCGCAATGATTCTCTCTCCATCGGCAACCAGAGCCCCTCTAAGACATCCTTTCTCCATTGCGTATTCCAGAAAGTTCTCCTTCCAGACTTTCACCATTTCTTCTGTTACCTCATTGCCGCCAGTCTTGACGACCCAGTACCTTGCTATTGGCATGGCCTCACACCGATACTAATCCGTATAACGGTTCCGAAATATTTCCCACCGGACCCCATGGGATAGGATTGAAGCCAACCAGTTCTAGCGTATCGCATGTCCGAGGCACGACATCCCTTGGTCCGACTCCTAAACCAGATGAGGGACCAGCGGGGAACAATTATCCTCGCATCGATATGCTCAGTTCTGAACAAGATCTGGGATTTGGCACCACCTGTCCTGATTGGGATGGCTATCGACGTCGTCCACCAGCAGGAGAAGTCATTCCTAGCCGAATACGGTTACACAGAACCTTGGTTGCAATTACAGGTTCTAGCAGGCATCACAGTTGTCATATGGGTCCTTGAGTCACTTTTCCAGTACTTCTATGGAGTCTTATGGAGAAACCTCGCCCAGACCGCGCAACACGAACTCAGGATGGATGCCTACCGTCATATCCAGGATTTGGAGATGCAGTGGTTCTCCGAACAGAGCACTGGCGGCCTCATGGCGATAATGAACGACGACGTCAACCAACTCGAGAGGTTCCTAGACCACGGAGCCAATGACCTTCTGCAAGTCGGAACTACGGTGATTGTGGTCAGCGGAATAATGTTCTCACTGGCACCAGAGGTCGCGATGCTAGCAATTCTCCCCGTCCCAATAATAGTAGCGGGGTCGTTCCTCTACCAGAGGAGGATTGGTGCCCGTTACATCGAGGTACGCAAGGAGGTTGCCGAGTTGAATGCTATCCTGAACAACAACTTACAAGGAATTACTACGATTAAGTCATTCACTGCTGAGGAGAGAGAGGCACACAGAGTCAGTGAGGCATCACAGTCATACAGGGACGCTAACAGGTCAGCAATACGTCTCTCCGCCTCTTTCGTTCCTCTAATCCGGATGGCCATATTATTCGCCTTCACAGCCAATCTCCTCGTCGGGGGGAAGTACGCCCTTGAGGGGAAGATCGGCCTTGGAGAGTATTCAGTAATCGTATTCATCACCCAACGTCTACTTTGGCCCCTAACGAGATTGGGAGAGACCTTTGACCTATACCAGAGAGCACTCGCATCCACAACCAGGGTGCTCGATCTACTCGATACCGAGGTCGGAGTGATCGAGGGTGACACCAGACTGGAGACGGTCGAGGGGAGCATCAGGTTCGAGCGAATCCAATTCACCTATCCTGGAAGAGAGGACGTCCTTAGGGGAATCGACCTCGACGTTCCTGCGGGGAAGATAATCGGACTCGTTGGCGCAACTGGATCGGGGAAAACGACCCTAGTTCGCCTACTTCTCAGATTCCATGACCCGTTGGAGGGGTGTGTAACTCTAGATGGTCACGATGTAAGGGAACTCAAGTTAGATTCCTTGAGAGGGGCGATTTCCCTAGTCAGTCAGACCACGACACTGTTCCCTGGAACGGTGAAGGACAACGTGCTCTATGGTAGGCCAGGAGCCTCAGAGGACGAGATGACCGAGGCCGCCCGAATCGCAGAGGCGATTGGGTTCATAGATGAACTCCCCGAGGGCTGGGAGACCAACATCGGAGAGGACGGACATCGCCTATCGGGCGGTCAGAGACAGAGGATAGCAATCGCCAGAGCAGTCCTGAAGGACGCTCCCGTCCTAGTCCTCGACGAGGCCACAAGCAACGTGGACAACGAGACTGAGGCCGCACTACAGCGATCGATAGAGAGGATTTCTCGTAATCGAACAACTCTTATCATCGCTCACAGGCTTTCCACTGTGAGGAACGCAGACACGATTGCTGTGATGGATGGCGGTCAGATTACGGAGATGGGTAGTCACGACAATCTAGTAACCCATGGTGGTCTGTATGCTAGGCTATGGGCCGTCCAGACTGGGGAGGCATCGGAATGAGTCATGAGGAGAACTTACCCAGACTGAACAACTTAGCAGAGTCCCTTGGTATGGAGATCACCAACTTCAGCGAAGGGTCTTGCGTCGTCGAACTAACTGTGGACGAGAAGCACCTGAACATGGGAGGAATGGCCCATGGTGGTGTGCACGCGACCCTACTGGACACCGCGATGGGAGGAACTCTCGTCTCGATAATCTCCAAGGAGGAGTGGTGCGCTACAGCTCAACTCGATATCTCGTACCTGAATGCGGTCAAAGAGGGAGCCCATCTCATTGCCACAGCTGAGGTTGTTCGCAAGGGAAGGAACCTGGCACATTTAGAGGGTAAGCTCGCAACCGCTGAGGGCAAGTTGGTGGCCACCGCCAAGGGCACATGGGCTATCTGGGAGTCTCGCCCAATAAGCAGAGGGGGCTGATTCAGGCCCATGCAGGGGTCAAATTCAAGAAGGGTAATATCCTCTTATGGACATGGCAAGGAAGGACTCAATCACATGGTTCATGATGGGAATAGCGCAGATACTAATCGGAGATGCAATCGCCAACGAATTCCTCGGTGAGATAATTCAAATGTCCGGAGGGGGAACTTTACTCCTCGGGATATACTTCCTCCTGTTCGTCGCACGTAACGAGGAAGAGTTCACAGAGTTATACAGCAAGGCCGAGAAGACGATATTGCAGGTCGATCCAGAAACCGGCAGGAAGGAACTAGTGGACAACTCTCCAAAAGGCATCAAGGCAGCATGGTACACAGTTCCCGTCGTGATGACATTCATAGGCGCGATGGCGTGGCTTGTTGGCTGAGGAAGCCAGATGACTCCGAGAGACGAAGAGAACATCGTCGACAAGGTAATTGGAAACCCTGCATTCGATCAAATGTTCGGATATCACATTTTCTTCAGAAGGGCCGCTATTCCTTTCCTACTTTTCATGATAGGACTCATGTCTTACACAATCCTTGACTCGTACTTCTCTTCTCAGAACACCCTCATACTGTCCTTTGTCGCAGTCGGTCTATCTCTGGGTCCTATCCTGAACCTAGAACGTTACTTGGGCGCCCTATTGTCCAGGAAATGAGACATTCTTGATACTCATGCCGCCGAACAAGTCAAATCTTACCCACCGTACGCAGTAACAATGGTTGAGTTCAGTTTGTTCGATTTAATAGGATTTGGAGATGCAACGGGGGTTGAACTACTCTTCGCTGCCAGTGCGTTAGTGGGAGGAATCCTGTTCGTCCTCTACTTCTTCCTGCTCATGATAGGGGGAATCGCTACTGACGTCTTCGATGGCCTATTTGGGATAGATGTCGACCTAGGAGCAGATGCATCGTTCAAGGCTCTCACCTTTCAGGGGATTATGGCCTTCTTGATGTTCTTCGGTCTTGGCGGGCTTTACGTTCAGAAGGCTGGTGGAGAGGCCAGTTTAGCAATTTTCGCAGGAGGCATAGCGGGGGGAGCCTCGATGTATGCTACAGGGAAACTTTTCGAACTCTTCGTCACTCTCCAGCAGGACGGGACAACTGAGCTCTCCGAGGCAATCGGTTCTAAGGGCCAGACATATCTGAGAATCCCGGCTGATGGGGTGGGACAGGTTACCGTGGAGGTAAACGGAGCCCAGAGGACCTACAACGCAAAGTCAGAGACCGGCGACATAGGCACAGGTGACTTCATCGAGGTGGTCGATATCATCGGCGAGGTCTTAGTAGTGAAAAGAATCTAACTTGGGGTGGTTTTCTTCTTCAGTATTCGTACCAAAGAGCGTGACGGGTAAGCATTCATAGGTAACCAACCCTTCTTCTTGTATGAGTTGAACCAATGGCAGCAACGTCAGCAGATATACTAGGAATAATGATTTTTGCAGTTGTACTGATTCTTGTGGCAGCTGTGATGTTTTTCGCACAGCGATACAAGAGATGTCCACCTGACCAGATAATGGTGATTTACGGTAGGACCGAAAAGACTGCCGAGGGGCGTCCGAAACCATCCAAGACCCTGCATGGTGGTGCTGCTCTAGTTTGGCCCCTGATTCAGGACTATGCATACATCTCACTAAAGCCGATGACGATAAACATCGATCTCAGAGGAGCACTTTCCTTACAGAACATCAGGATCAACGTTCCAAGCACCTTCACAATTGGTGTATCAACCGAGCCATCAATCATGGCCAATGCAGCCGAGCGTCTTCTTGGTTTCAAGGTCGATGACATAGAGGAGATGGCGAAGGAGATAATCTTCGGTCAACTCCGTCTCACTGTCGCGACTCTGACAATCGAGCAGATTAACCAGGACCGAGACTCCTTCCTAGAGCTGATCCAGAAGAACGTCGGCCAGGAGATGAGGAAGGTAGGGCTGTACTTGATTAACGTGAACATCGCAGATATCACTGACGAGTCCGACTACATCGAGAGCATCGGAAAGAAGGCCGCATCCCATGCCGTCGAGCAGGCTAGGATAGATGTCGCGAACGCCGAAATGTCCGGTGCAATCGGTAAGGCAGAGGCAGACCGAACAAAGGATATCCAGGTCGCTGAGAACACAGCAGAGGCCGAGAAGGGAAGGAAGGCGGCAGAGGCCGACCAGCGTGTGTACGTTGAGCAGCAAGAGGCAATGGCGGTTGCTGGTGAGAACGCAGCTCAGGCAGAGATAGCCAGGGCAAACGCCGACCTAGCTGAGGCCGAGGCGTCTGCAAAGCAGCGAGCCGATGTCGCTACTGCGCAGGCAGAGGCAGAGATCCAGAAGGCAGTCTATGAGGAGGAGGAGCAGAAGCTCCGAGCCAGCGAGATTGCCCGCGAGACCGTTGCCAAGCAGCAGGTGGAGATAGCCGCAGATGCCGAAGCTGAGAGGCAGAGGAGAATCGCTCGTGGTGAGGCAGATGCTATTCTGGCCAAGTATGAAGCAGAGGCCGAGGGTATCCAGAAGGTCCTCGAGTCCAAGGCCAAGGGATACAGCAGCCTAGTTACCAGCGCTTCAGGTGATCCTAAGGCAGCAGCAACCCTGCTAATGGTCGAGAAGATCGAGGCAATGGTCAATGCACAGACAGAGGCAATCCGTAACCTGAAGATAGACAAGATCACCGTATGGGACAGTGGGAACAATGCAGACGGGAACTCCGCTACTAGCAACTTCGTTAGCAGCCTAGTCCAGAGCCTGCCACCAATCCATGACGTGGCCAAGATGTCCGGCGTCGAGCTCCCAGACTACCTAGGTTCGATGACCGATGAGTCTGACGAGTCTTGAGAATTCGCGGAAGTTGTGAAATGACCGATAGTGCGGTTGTAGTAGGAGGGGCCAGAACTCCGTTCTGCGAGTGGCTGGGTGGAAAGAGAGGGGATGGCAGCCCAGGTGGGCGTCTAGCCTCCGTATCTGCCGAGGAACTGGGCACAATAGCAATCATGGGAGCCATGGAGAAGACCGGTACAGATCCAAGTAGCGTCGAGCACGTCGTAATGGGCCATGCCCTCCAGACTTCAGGACAGGCAATTTTCGGGGCTAGACACGCTGGACTGAGGGCAGGAATCCCACAGGAAGTACCGATGCTAACGCTAAACAGACTTTGCGGAAGCGGAGCCCAATCGATAATCAGTGCAACTCAGATGATAATGCTGGGAGAGGCAGACGTGGTCGTTGCAGGGGGGATGGAGAATCTCAGCCAAGCCCCGCATGTCCTCAGAGGAATGAGGGGGAAATACAAACTCGGCAGACCACCAACTGCAGGAGAAGAAATTCCACAGGATATGGAGGACTATCTTTTCACGAATCTAGTGGACGGGGTAAGTGGCATGTTCATGGCCCAGACTAGTGATGAACTATGTCGTAGAAAGGGCGTTGTCCGGGAACAGGCAGATGAATTCGCTGCCATGAGCCACCAGAGGACCGAGGCCAGCGTAACATCCGGAATATGGAGTGAAGAGATTGTTTCCGTAGGGACTACTGATGGCGAAATTGATCATTCTCACGAGGATCACGTGGTCCCTGAAACAACTCTCGATTCTCTTTCGGGTCTGAGGACCCATTTCGGCCCCGATTCTCTAGTCACAGCAGGAAATGCCTCCGGTGTGGTCGATGGCGCGGCTGCGGTAGTAGTGAAGTCGGAATCTCGAGCAGAGGCAGATGGGGACGAACCACTGGCACGAATCGTTTCATGGGGGATTGTTGGACTAGAACCCAGCATCATGTCATATGGTCCAGTGCCATCTAGTCGGTTGGCGATAGAGAAAGCCGGTCTGGCAGTATCGGACATCGATCTTTGGGAGATTAACGAGGCATTCGCCGGACAGGTGGTGGCCTGCATCAAGGATTTGGGAATTGACTACGAAAGAGTCAACGTGAATGGCGGGGCTGTCGGCCTCGGGCACCCTCTGGCTGCAACTGGAACTAGATTGGTCCTGACTCTCTCGAGAGAGTTGAAAAGAAGAGGGAGCCGTTACGGAGTTGCCACAGCTTGCATTGGTGGCGGACAAGGAATTGCTGTTGTGGTCGAATCCATCTAAATGGGACTGAACCTTGCAACGGAGGGGTTATCCCTAATCGAACAATCCCTTGTTCATGACCCACATACCCGGCACCGGACACCCAACAGCAAAGAGAAGTCTTCTGAAGACTATAGTTTGGAGGGTAATAGCTACGACTGATACATTCATTCTAGCGTATTTCTTCGCCTCCGCATCTGGAGCATGTACAGAGCATGCAGCCGAACTTGCAGCTTCGATAGCCGGATTCGAGGTACTAACCAAGATGATACTCTATTACCTACATGAGCGAGGATGGAGTAGAGTCGACTGGGGCCTAGAGGACATGGAATCAATAGATTCTGACTCTATTCCGGTCGTTGCTTCCTCTTAGCAAATCACGAAGTCTCCAAACCTATTACCGCTTATGTTAATTGCTCCATGTAATGCCCCGCGCGGTATGGCGATGGGTATGTACACTAGGGAACGCGTTCTGGCAAAGACATTTCTTTGGAGGATAATTGCGACTTTGACGGGGGCGGCTGTTGCTGGAATGCTTACTGGAGAGATAGAAACAGCCGGCTGGTTCATCATCATTGAGTTTCCATTGAAGATGAGCTTCTACTACGTCCATGAGAGGGCATGGGAAACAGTCGAGTGGGGCGTTGCAGAGCCCTCTGTTTAGTTCACTTGCGAATGAACCAATGTTCCTTTCTGGGAGGTAGTGGCCTGTTCATCCACAGGGGCCTCCTCTCTCCTCGGGGGTGTCTCTCCGCGTCCTTGGCCATCTCGTTCCACTTCTTGTAGTACTCGAACGATTTGTTTGTATCCACTTCGACGTCACCATAAGATTCTCCATCCACCGGTCTTGAGATCTTGACCTTCTGTAGCCAGCAATGTGCTCCGCTGATGGGATCCGGTTGGACTGCATGCGTGATGTTCTGGTGCACGCCGCCATCCCTCCACCATACTCTGTTGGTGTCGGGATCCTCAGACTCCCATGGTCTTACTCCGGAGACCGTCCTCATCCGCATCCTACCTCCTCCCATGTCCTCAATCTCGACCTCGTTTGTCATGTAGCGGTTGCCCGAGTCCTGCTTCCTCCTCCACCTGCCGATGTGGTGAGAGCATCCGACTATGCCAGGCTTGATTCCCTCTGTGACCCAGACTTTGTCGACGAACCAGCCTATCTCGGTTTCAATCTTCAGTAGGTCGCCCTCACTCACTCCCAACTTGGCTGCGTCTCTCGGGTGGACCCATAGTGGATTCCTATGTGCGATTTCTGCCAACCACTTGGCATTGGCCGAGCGAGAGTGGATATGCTGAGGCAGGCGAAAGTTCGGAAGCAGGCAGTACTCGTCATCTCCCTGCAGGTTGTCCGGGTGAACGTGACTCATGACTCGGTAGTGAGGAATAGAGTGCTCGGGGTAGCCGAACTCCTCCATGCTCTTTGAGTAGAGTTCCTGCTTTCCGCTGGGGGTCGGCCAACCCTCCTCCTGGTGCTTGTTGTAGGTCGCCTCCTCTATCAGGAACGCCCCATGTTTCCTCATGTAGCCCAATGGGTCTGTCCCCTCTGCCTCTGCGGCCTCGGAGAGTCCCGGGATCCTCTCAAACATGTATTGGTAGTACTCATCGATGGTAATCCTCTCTCCTTCTCGGTAAGGGCTCATGAAGTGTTCCCTGATACCCATAGTGCCGTCATCGATCCTCCACGAGAGTTCGTTCCAGAATTCGTCCTCCTCCCATACCTCTCCTGGATTAACCTCGTGGGTGAACTCCACCTCCTTGCCCTCTCTTCGGGCATATTCTCTCAGGACGGGTTGTCTGAAAGCGACCCACTTGCCCGAACTAGTTGCGTATGAATTGACGTCGTGCCTCTCAGAGGCATGCCCCATGGGTAGGACGTAATCGGCGAAGAAGGCAGTTTCGTTCCATGTCGGAGTCAGGGCCACGTGACACCCCACAGAGTCCTCGTTCTGGAGCATCTCAATCCAAGAGAAACCATCCGGGTAAGTCCAAACAGGGTTGAAGACTCTGGTGAAGTACACGTCCATGGATCCTCTTCCATCCTTAATTAGATGGGGGAGGATGTGACTCATCTCGTAGTGCGAGAGAGTATATTCTGGAGGGAAGTGGAGTTCGTTCCACCCATCTGGGTCGGGGGGGACGTCGAAGAGGTCGGGCTTGTACTTGGACCAAGAGTTCGGGGATGTCCCTCCCTCAGTACCTACGCTGCCGGTTAGGACATTCAGTAAGTGCAGTGTTCTACTCACTTGCCACCCACCCAAGTTGCCTATTGCAGCGGCTCTCCAGACATGTGTTGCGAGCCTGCTTCCAGCGTTTGCAACAATTTCTCCTACCTCAATTACTTGCTCTACAGGGATCTTGCACTCTGTTGCCGCGAACTCAGGTGTGTACTGTGAGTACTCCTCTCTGAGAAGCTCGATAAATCGCTCGAAGTCTCTCTCCTCCTCCGGATGATCTGCTTTCATCCACTCCTCCCAGTTGACCCAGTTCTCTAGGAAATCCTTGTCGAATAGTTCCCTCTCAAGAATCATGCTGGCCCATGACAGGAATAGGGCTGACTCAGAGCCCGGCCATGTCGGTAGCCAATGGTCGGCCATGGCCGCAGTGTTGGATAGACGGGGGTCGATAACAACGAGCTTCGCACCATCCATCATCCCCTCTAGAATCCTCTGAGCATGCGGGTTGAAGTAGTGTCCAGTCTCCAAGTGTGAGGAAGTTAGCAGTATCACCTTGGCATTGGCATGGTCGGGGGATGGCCTGTCATGACGTTGCCAGAGAGAGTATCCAGTTCTAGCTCCAGCAGAGCAGATGGTGGTGTGGCTATTGTGTCCATCTACTCCCCAGGCCTTCAGTACTCTGTTGGTGTATCCCTCGTGCCCGGGACGGCCCACGTGGTAGACGACCCTGTCCTTGGCTCCGGTCTTGAGGGACTCTCTAATCTTCGTCGATATTTCGTCCAATGCGTCATCCCAGGAAATCCTCTCCCATCCTCCCTCACCCCTCGGGCCAACTCTCTTCATCGGGTGTAGAATCCTCTCAGTGTCGTTAATCTGGTTGATAGTTGCAGGGCCCTTTGCGCAGTTCCTGCCCCTGCTTCCCGGGTGGTGCGGGTTCCCTTCGAACTTGGAAACCTGTCCTGTCTCCTTGTCCACGTAGGCTAGTAATCCACATGCCGACTCGCAGTTGAAGCATGTTGTGGGGACTAGGGAATAGCGCTTCTCGATCATTTTCGGCCATTCGTTTGCATCGAGTTCAACGTGGTCGTGCCACTTCTCTGGCTCGGGGAATGGCCTGAGAGGTCCCTCCGCCCCACGTGCATCCTCTCTGTCGAGGTTGGGGATGATTCGTAGGCGCTGGGCCATGTCCTCTATGAATGTCCTACCCATTCCAACACCTCACAGCAATGGCTCCATCTGGGGCTTGACGACCAATCGGTTGTCATGGACTAGTATCCCTGCGAGAATTACTCCTCCCACTGCAATCGACAATGGATTCATTAACGCCATCGGGAAGAAAACCGCAGCCCCGATTACAAAGGTCTCCACAAGGAATTTGACAGGCAGAAGGGAGTCCTCGGACCAGGACCTGCCTTTGGCCTGGCCAAGCAGCCACGCAGTGTAAACCCCGGTGAGCAAGGCCAATGGGACTCCCGCAATGGCTAGGTAAGTGAGAAAAGATCGGTCCAAATCAAGGACTAACACGGCCATGCTGAGGGCAAGTATGCCACCGTAACCGGAAAGGATGTATGCTCCCTTGACTAACCATGAATCCCAATTAGGTCTCAGTATGACGTACAGGAACCTCTCGGGTCTGTCGAGATCAATCACTAGTAGGAGTCCCGTTAGGGCAAGAAAAGAAATCCCGACACCCAGAGTCATCGCCCACAGGCCATCGCTCATCTCCACCATACCAGTTAGCATGGCAAGGACAGCGACTACGTAAGTACCTGCAGCAATCCCCTTTGTCCAGATGTAAGCCGAAACCTCCCAACCCCACAGGACTCCCTTACTGGGCTGGTCGTAAATCCTCTTTGCTTCGCCCGACTCGTCAGCCAACCTGCCCATTACGTCCCTGATTATCGCCTGGTCACGAGGTGCGGCCTTCTTTGCCTTCTTTTCCAGGGCAAGTTGAACAATCATCGAAGTGGCGTCTGCCTCCCCCAGTCGACTCTCCGCGTACTTCGCGAAGTGCCCAACCCCGAAGGCCTGCTCTGTCCACATGCCGGATCCAGAAACTTCCGTTGCAGATGGGTCGAGCATCTCATCGCTAGCATCGATGTAGTAAAGATTAGGCTCGGCTCCAGATTCGGGCTTCCTCACTGTGGTGTTGTGAGTGGCCACGAGCTTGGATATCGAGGATTTTGGATCACTGAGGTCACCCGAGATGATGGATTCGGTTGGGCATACGATAACGCATGCCGGCTCGTAAGAATGCTCTATCCTGTGAGCGCAGTAGTTACACTTGGCTGCAGTCCCCTTGTCCGGGTCAATGTAGAGGGCATCGTAGGGGCAAGCCTGCATGCAAGACTTGCAGCCTATGCAACGCTCGTCGTCGAAATCAACTATCCCATCTAATCTAGTGAATAGGGCAGTTGTAGGGCAGATAGTTGTACATGGTGAATCTTCGCAGTGATTGCATCTATGGACGCTGAACTCCCTTGTAGAGTCCGGATACGTCCCCTTCTCGATGTATTTTACATGGGTTCTATTGACTCCGAGGGGGACATCATGTTCTGACTTGCAAGCTACGGTGCAAGCGTGACACCCGATACAAGTCTTGTTGTTAATCACGAATCCGTAGTTCGTCACAATCCATGCGATGAGGCTCCGACGCTAAATGGTTCTGTGTCATCCAAGTAGCATTCCGATTATGGCACCGCCTGCTAGCCATGCACCTGCCATTGAACCAACATTACCCAGAGTCGTAACCATCAGTACCTTGCCCACTCGGTTTTTCCAGAAAAGAGAAACCTGGTCCAGTTTCAGGAAGTCCTGCGCGTCCTTTCCCGTAGGAGAGGAGACTTTCAGTTGCGTGTATCCGGCGAACCATCCAGCTGCAAGTGTTGGGTTGAGCGATGTAATTGGCGATGCAATCGCGCCAACCAGTATGGAGAGCGGATGCCCCCTTGCGATTAGAATACCCACTCCTGCCAAGAGGGCATTCAGGAATAGCCACGTCTGAGCGGTCTGCTTGAGTGCTTCCATCTCTCCATTGATCCACATCCACGTCACAGCAGCTACGAGGAAAACGGGAATTGCTGCCATTAGTAGCCTTGGCCAGATAGCCTTAGGAGGCTCCTTACTCAGTTCTGCTAGTCTGGATGTCGTTTCCATTGCAGATTCACCCAGGTTTTGGACAACCCCGCTGAGATGCCCCGCACCGATTACCACCAAGACCTTACCCCTTCCTCGAATCTGCTGGATCCTTCCCGCAAGGAATGAATCTCTCTCGTCAATCAGAACCTCACCAGCGCCAGGGGCAATTTCTCTGGCTTCCTCCATCATACTACTCAGTAGGTCCGAGTCTCCAAGTACCTCATCGATGGAAACTTCATCATCATCCTCTTCCCATAGGAGGGCGTTCAGAATCCTCCATTTCTCAATAATTCTCATCTTCCTCCATGCCCTCCGAAGTGTGACTATGACGTCTCTGTCAATCATTTCCACCGGTATTTTCGAATCCTCAGCGGCATTTACTGCAGCTAGGAGTTCAGCCCCGGGTTTCTCTCCCGAGGAAACCCCCATCCTCCTCTGTTGAGTTGCAAGAGCAGACTGAAGAAGTATCATTGCTGACCTTCCCTCCTTTATGATTTTCAGGAGGTCTTCTGAATCCAGTGAGTCAGGTTTAGTCAAAGCGGCCATCCTCGATGGACATAGTTCCACTGCCACCAAATCCGGCCCCCATTCTTTGATCTGGTTACGAACAAGATTCACAGATTCACTACTGACATGGGCAGTCCCCAAGATCCTCAGATTCTCATCAATCTCGATAATGTTGTTGTTCTCATCGGACATCGTAATATTTCACCGCCTTCATCGCTGCGAAAGTATCCGAATGCTCTGCGACATCATGGACTCTGACAATGTCCACTTCTTTCTGCACGGACATTGCAGCAACTCCCAATGAGCCAGCTAGCCTCTCGCCACTGCCCTCTCGTCCCAATAGGTCTCTGAACATGCTCTTTCTGCTAACTCCCCACATCAGTCCCATTCTGTTGTCTGGGACTATCTTTCTTCCTGAAGAGAGCAGTGCCAAGTTATGTTCTAACTTCTTACCGAATCCTATTCCAGGATCGGCCACTATCAGGGAGGGAGAAACTCCTTCCTCGACAAGTTTTCTTGTCGCTACGGCCAAGTACCCCCTAACCTCATCAACCACGTCCCCATACTGGGGGTCATTCTGCATATTCTCAGGAAGACCCTGCATATGCATCAAGCAGATCGGGCAACCGTGTTCGACTATCACATCTAGCATTCTGGGATCACTCAGAGAAGAGACATCATTCACCATGTCAGCCCCAGATTCCAGAGCATGACTCGCAACCTCTGCCCTTCTTGTGTCTATGGATATGCACACGTTGGGGAGTTCTTTCCTAATACCCTCAATTGCGGTAACAACCCTAGATAACTCGTCTTCAACGGATACTGGTTTGGCTCCTGGCCTTGTTGACTCTCCTCCGACATCAATCCATTCCGCTCCTTCTGCAGCCATCCTAGTTGCATTGGCAATTGCCTGATTCGTGCTTGTCGATCTGGAATCGAGGTGGAATGAGTCAGGTGTGACGTTAACTACTCCCATAATCCTAGGAAATTCATCCTTTCGGCGATTTAGCATAGGTCGCCAGTCGGCCATATGGGTTTCGCAAACGACGATTGCTTTATGATGTGACGGAGGGGCAATCGAGTGATGGTTCTGGGCGAGGACGCTTCCCTAGAGGCCCCTGAGACTCAATCTCCTCCTGACACCGGGGAGCCTCACGACCCGGAGACGCTTTTCATCCTCGACTCAATTGTTCAGAGGCTAAAGCCCCGCGATGCTCATCATGTTAGGGATATGATTACCGAGCGAGCTAGGACCTCCGGTGCTCTGTTCATCTCTAGTGCTCTCTGGTGGTGGATTGCAATTAGTGAGGGCTCTGAGCAGATTAACGACTCACAAATTCCACTCTCTGCTCTAGGGTCGTTTGACTTCGGAACAGTGAGCCTCATCGTCCCCGCTCTAGTAATCGCAGCTACTCTTTTCACTGGCATTGGGCGGGAGAGAGGGAATGCGACAATGTCCCAGATTGGCGGTGGCCTAGCAGTCCTCGCAGCATTCTACATTCTCGAGCCGACTATGATGAGTTACGGTCTTCTCGAAGGGGATGCCCTATTTGCATCTGGTAGAGTGCTAGTTCTGGCAGTGATGGTGGGTTTTGCTTCCCACATGATGTTTGATGCTCTTCTTCTCCAGTGGGTCCGGGCCAGCATGCTGAACATGGGAGTTGACGTATTCCCATCCTCTGGAACCGATTCTCTTGAGGGTCATGCTGATGAGGCACCCCCTTACTCATGAGTCATGAGCCGCAAGGGCCCACCTAGGCTATCTGTTCTCCGTTTGGGGCATCGTCGCGACAGAGACAAACGAATAACATCCCATCTGGGATTGACCGCTAGGGCATTCGGTGCAGACGAGGTAATTCTTGCTGGTGACAGAGACCCCTCGGCTTTGGAGACTTGGGATTCAGTGACGGAACGGTTCGGTGGCGATTTCCAGAGTAGATTCGAAGAGAGTCCTATGTCTTGGCTCAGGAAGGAATCTAAGTCAGGAGAAATCACAATAGTTCACCTCACTATGTATGGTCAGAATTGGACCACTTCCGTTCCCTCAATTTCCACTGACAAGCCAGCAGTGGTGGTAGTAGGAGGGACGAAGGTTCCAGCCGAGGTTTTCCATCTGGCCGATCACAATATTTCTGTGGGCAACCAACCTCACTCAGAAGTGGCCGCTCTTGCAGTATTCCTAGACTCTTGGCTAGGGTCGATTGATGAGGAATCGAAGTTCACAGGGGCTCAGATGAAAGTCATCCCATCGACCAAGGGAAAGGTCGTAATCAACAGCGATGAAGATTGAATAAGCGACAATGATGAAATCGAATCTCTGTCAACCATTAAGAATCGTACTTGGGCAGCGTTGCTGATGTCGGAGAGTCCAGCAGACGGGGGTTTCTGCCCCGGAGCCGGTATTCGTGGTGTTGACTCTCCCCCAACCTTCCCTGACGCAGCAGATCTCCTTCTCGATTCTGAAGGCTCAGAGCAACCTAGTGGCTCTCGAGGAATCCTACTTCTAGCCGATGGGACAAGTTTCGAGGGGCGCCTCTTCGGAACCGAGGAAATTGCTGAGGGAGAGCTAGTGTTCACTACCGGGATGTGTGGATATCAGGAGAGCCTAACCGATCCATCTTTCGCTGGACAGGTTCTTACATTCACCTACCCCCTACTAGGAAACTATGGTGTTCATCCATGTGTCTCAGAGTCTTCGTCAGTCCATCCTCGGGGAGTAGTTTGCAGGCAGCACATGACAAATCCAGATCATCGTCACTCAGTAGGTAGTGTCCATGATCTGTTGGTCGCTCACAACGTCCCAGGTATTGAGGGCATCGATACTCGAGCCCTAACTAGGAGAGTCAGAGAACACGGAACTTTGCTATGTGTGTTCGGCCCCACTGAGAGGATTGAGGAAATGGAGACAATTCTCGAGGAGATGTCTTCTCCGGACACGGAAGACCTAGTCGCACAAGTTACCTGTGACGCACCCACACTTCTGAACCCTGGAGCCGAGGATGATAACGGTCTACCATTACCTCGCCTCGCCGCAATCGACTGCGGTGTCAAGTATAACATTCTGAGGGAGCTGTGCACTAGGTTTGAGGTCGTCTGGTGTCCCGCTGAAATGACTCTGGAGGAGATTTCTCGCGATTGGTCTCCCGACGCTCTCTTTGCATCCAATGGTCCGGGAGACCCCGCCCATCCCGGGGCAGCAACCGAAGCGAGGAAGACTTTGGCCGCTGCTGTCCGTCAGGGGATGCCAGTAATGGGAATCTGCTTAGGTCACCAGTTAATGGGGCTAGCTGCTGGATTGAGGACGTACAAACTCAGATATGGGCATAGGGGATCTAACCAACCGGTCATGGACTTGGAGACTGGAAGGGTCCACATCACAAGCCAGAATCATGGATTCGCTGTTGAGGATCCAATCCAAGGGATGCTCGCTCCCCATCCCAGTGGAGCCTACTCCGAAACTAGTGACAATGTCCTAGGGTCTGAGTTCAAGGTCCGACACGTCAACTCAAACGATGGGACCGTTGAGGGACTCGATCTTCTGGATAAACCTGCATTCACCATCCAATTCCATCCTGAGGCCTGTCCTGGACCTCATGACGCATCTCCTCTCTTCGACAGGTTTCAGCAAATTGTCACCGAGTATCTAGGTAGTCCGAAGACAGAACTAATCAGCAAGGAAGGTGGTTCCTGATGCCCCGCCGTGACGACTTGAAGAGGATTCTGATTCTTGGAAGCGGCCCAATTAGGATTGGACAGGCAGCAGAGTTCGATTTCTCAGGTTCACAGGCCTGTCGAGCTCTTCGATCCGATGGATTCGAAGTCATCCTAGTCAACTCAAACCCCGCCACGATTCAGAACGATCCCGAGATGGCAGACAGGATATACATCGAACCACTGCTGCCAGAGGTTGTCAAGAAAATCATGGAGTCCGAGAAGCCAGATGCCCTCTTAGCGGGGATGGGGGGGCAGACTGCTCTGAACATAGCCTCCGCACTAGCCAAGGACGGCACACTGAATGAGTTGGGAGTCGAGCTTATTGGATGCAACCTTGCTGCGATAGATGAGGCAGAGGACAGGGACCTGTTCAAGAGAGTATGTGAGGAGATTGACCTCCCAGTTTGCAAGGCTTTGGCCTGCGAATCAATCGAGGAGGTTATTGCAGCCGCCGAGGAACTTGGCACCTTCCCATTGCTGATTAGGCCGGCTTTCACTCTCGGTGGATTAGGTGGGGGGACCGCATTCAACATGGGAGAGTTGGTGGAGATTGCTAGCCAGGGGATTCTACATTCTGCAATAGGACAAGTCCTCATAGAAGAGAGCATATTGGGTTGGCAAGAGCACGAGTATGAGGTGATGAGGGATAGTTCGGATAACGCAATCATTGTTTGCACCATGGAGAACATCGATCCGATGGGTGTGCACACAGGCGAGTCAATAGTCGTGGCACCACAGCAGACGCTGTCTGATCGTGACCACCAGGGCCTGCGAAATTCGGCCCTGAAACTAATCAGGAGACTCAACATCAAGGGGGGCTGCAACGTCCAGTTCGCCGTCGAGCAGTCCACGGGAGATTATAGAGTCATAGAGGTGAACCCACGAGTTTCCCGTTCATCTGCATTGGCATCGAAGGCCACTGGTTACCCAATAGCGAGGATGGCAGCGTTGATTGCAGTCGGTTACACTCTGGATGAACTCCCAAATCCGATTACCGGAGAGGGCACAACGGCTGCATTCGAACCCACTCTGGACTATTGCGTGGTCAAGATTCCCCGCTGGCCTTTCGACAAGTTCAGGACTGCTGACAGGAATCTTGGGACCTCAATGAAGTCGACTGGTGAAGTAATGGCGATCGGACGTTCCTTCGAGGAGGCTTGCCTCAAGGCATGGGCTAGTTTGGAGTACGGAAAGCCTCACCCCCGACCTCTGACAATGTCGGATGCTTCAGATGGTGAGACAATGGATGAGAGAGCCTCGGAGAGGCTTCCCACTGCGCTTCACGAGGACTGGCTCCGGATACCAACCGACAGAAGGATCGGGGCGGTAATTGAGGCATTTCGGAGAGGTTACTCAATTGAAGATGTCAGGGATCTTACTGGCGGAATCACGAGATGGTTCCTCAGAAGATTCGAGAGGATCGCGGCAATCGAGACTGAGATTCGCGCTGCCGGAGAGATTGGGATGCGTCCTGCGGAGATCCCACAGCCCGAGATGAGATTTTGGAAGGGGGCTGGATTCACTGATCTCCATATCGCGGATGCTCTTTGCGGCTTTCCTGAGGTCGGGTTCAAGAATCTCCCAACCGGTCAAGACGAAACAGCAGTAAGGTTGCGAAGGCACGAACTTAGCATCCATCCAAGGTACCGCATGGTTGACTCATGTGCCGCGGAGTTCGCCGCGGTAACTCCATACTACTACTCGACGTACGAGGGTGGCTCAGCGGAGTCGGGAGTGGACTACGTTCCGGGACTCGACTCATCTGTAAAGCAGAGGATTGCAGTAGTTGGTTCGGGTCCAATTAGGATTGGCCAGGGGATAGAGTTTGACTATGGGTGTGTTCATGCTGCCGGTGCAATTCAGGACCTAGGACACGAGGCCATCATCATCAACAACAACCCAGAGACAGTCTCCACAGACTTTGATACGAGCGACAGACTCTACTTCGACCCGCTCACCCTCGAGTCTGTATCCGAGATCCTACTCCGGGAAGACGCGAACGGGATACTCCTTCAGTTCGGCGGCCAGACTGCAATCAACCTAGCTCTCCCCCTCTCCAACCACTTGCCGCACCTCTCGACCATGGGTCTCCAACTTGTGATGGAGGGCACCTCTCCTGAATCAGTCGACGAGGCCAGTGATCGTGAGAGGTTCGAGGAGTTCGCTCTGAGGTGTGGTCTCAGGATGCCGGATGGCGCAACTGCGACAACTCCGGAGGGAGTGAGGCACGCCGCTAACGAGATTGGATACCCCGTTCTCGTTCGTCCCTCTTACGTTCTCGGAGGGAGGGGGATGGAGATATTGGCCAACTACAAGCAGTTGGAGTCGTACATGAGGGATGCATACCTGTCTTCTGACAGGCCCCTGTTGATCGACAAATACCTCGGCAATGCCATGGAGCTCGATGTGGATGCGGTTTGCGATGGTGAGGAGGTTCTCATAGGAGCAATTATGGAGCATCTCGAGGAAGCGGGAATTCATTCAGGCGACTCCACTTGTTTCATTCCTCCCCAGAATGTCTCTGATGAAATTCTCGAGCAGGTTGAAGAATGGACGAGAAAAATCGGTCTGGAACTGGGGATTCGTGGATGCTTCAACATCCAATTCGCAATTCATGACGGCCTACTGTACGTGCTAGAGGTTAACCCACGTGGGTCTCGCACGTTCCCTTTCGTCGCCAAGTCGACTGGGATTCCATTGGCTCGAATCGCTGCTAGGGTGGCTCTCGGGGAGAGGCTGCGTGACCTCGAAATCCCGGAGCGTCAGACCGATGCCGTATGTGTCAAGGCACCCGTATTTCCATTCATCAAACTACGTGGATTGGACCCAGCACCGGGTCCGGAGATGAAGTCAACCGGAGAGGTCATGGGGTCACACGTTCGGGCTTCTGCAGCCTACCTGAAGGCTAGGCTAGCAACCGAAATACCAGTACCAACCGAGGGAGGGGTGTACATTACAGTAAAGGACGAGGATAAGTACTCGATGATTCCACTCACAGAGGCCCTCAAGGAGATGGGCTTCATGATTTTTGCAACAAGGGGGACCTCTCGAGTGCTCCGAGGGGTCGGGAAGTTGGAGGTTGAGACATGTTATCGGATAGCAGAGGGACGTTCTCCCGATGCCTTGGATTTGATGCGGCAGGGTAAGATACAACTCGTCATCAATACTCCCAGATCAACTGGAGGGGCTGTTCTAGATGGGAACATGATGCGCAGACTCGCAGTGGAACTTAACATTCCTTTCGTCACTACTATGGCCGGTGCGCGCATGGAAGTTGAGGCTATCAAAGAGGCTCTAAATGGTGTTCCAGAGCCACGACTATTGGAGATTAAATCACTTAATTAGAGTGGCACCAGTCTCTGTTCTGGTTACTCTCCCATCCTTGATTGTGTGAACGGCCATGACTGCTTCTCTTGTCCCATCTGGGAAGTCCATCACTGAGTGCTCGACTAGGATATCTTCGTTCTCGTAAATGCATCTTGGTTCATTGATTACAACTTCCTTGTTGGCCATCATGCTAGCCATCATTTCACTCATTTGCGTTTTGTTCATTGTGGTGCCAGTCTGGTGTCGGACGAATTCGTAATCGTCGTGCAGTACCTCTGTATAGTACGTTGCATCTCTTTCTTCCATTGCCTTCATCAGTAGTTCGTAAACTCCCATGAGGGTCCGTCCAAGAGGTAGAATTTGAGCGTTTTCTCTTCCGATTAACTAGAGTAACAACCATCCAATCAGAAGTAGAGGGATAAGCATCAAGGCAGTATACAGGTCATCTACTGGGTTGACTTGGTCCTGATTCTCCCTATAGTAGATGAATAGGGGTGGGTATAGCATGATGGTCAATAATGAAGTAGCCCACCATGGGATGTCGCCGGTCATACCTCCCCAGTCAGACAACATTCTCACGAACCACTCCAATAGCATTAACAAACTCTTGACAAGAAAGTAACATAGAGAAATGGCTACTCCGTGGAGGAGGAAAACAATGGCCTTTACCTCGCCCCTTTCCACGATTCTCCTCTCCACATCGTGGTTCAAACCGTATCCCCTTCCAGATGGTTCTCTACGCATTCCCTAGTAGTGACAGGACATCATCTCTACTCATCTCCGCGAGCAGTGACGCCGCCTTAGGACCGTAACTCCTGCCTATTAGGGCCCAGTAAAGAGCTACAAAACCCTCTCTCGTAGAGATTCCAGCAGTCTGACTAGCCTTCAAGATTGCTAATCCAATCGATTTTTCCGACCATTCGCATTCAGAGAAAAGAGAAACCAGTTCAGAAAGGAAAGAAATCGCCCCCCTATCTAGATTCTTTATCGCTTCGTCACTCAATTCACTCCTGATCTCCAACTTCGCATCCTCTGGGAAGTGAGGACCTTCCACCCAATTCCTCATCCTCTCAAGCCTCAATTTCAATGATTCTCCCGGTTCTCCGCAAATATGTCCAGTGCGTATTAGAGAATCCCAAACTCCCTCATCGGTGGATTTGATCTGTGCTAGCATGGAAAGGTGTCTGAAGGAGACCCCTCCTACCGATTCGCTTGGATCTGAATCCGGTTCCACCTGACTAAGTCGAATTGCTCCCTTTTGAGTCTCGGCTGCAACCAATTGCCTTTTTGTCATCTCTTCATCTTCGAGAATTGGGGTCGAAACGAGACGCTCATACTCGTCAGCAGTCTGAAAAAGCAATCCTCCAGTGTCGAACTCGATATGACGACTTATCTTACTCCGAGCAACCACGTATCGAAGTATCTCCGGGGGGACTAGAGAGAGTGCCTCTACAGGTCCGATTGTAAGTCCAGTTGAACTGGACATAGGCCCCATCCCCTTCAGCTGAATCCACTCGTAGACTATCTTGTTCGGAGGATTCCCTCCGAGAAGTTCGCAAATAGGAATCCCCGTGTCGTAACTTCCACCAGCTGCTCCGTGATCTTTCCCGGCTGGCTCGCAGGTGATGCCATGGATGGCCCATCTAGCAGCCCAGTCGACTCTCCATGGCATCTTTCCTTCTCCCTTGCGAATGTCTGACCTCCCTTCCACTCTATGGGAATCAACCCAGTGCACGAATGGCTTCTCGTATCCCGTGACCGTAACTCCGTCTAAGCTTCCATCCGATCCAATCGGATTGTATGGAAACCAGTCGTCAGAAAGATCTCTACTCGAAATTCTCTTAATAATCTCTCTAATCTCTTCCTTCTTCATAATAGCCAAGTCAGTGAATTCTGCGAATTCCCCCGATTCGTAGGTTTCGTGATTCATGACCACTTTCGGTCTAACTCCGATTTGTCCCAGAGCATCTAGGAATGGGCGTAGGAAGTAATCAGAATAGGTTGCCCCGTCATCGCCTGGATTCCCATCTGGCCCTGGTGCTGGGATGTATGCCAGTGGGTGTCCGATGTACCTTTCGTATTCCGGAGAAAGGAAGTCGTAGACCCTTCGCAGGGGATCCATGGAGTCTACGATGAAGATATACTTCGATTCCATTCCAGCATCAAGGCAGGCTCTATGAATCATTTCTGCGGAGAGGATCTCCCTCAAATGTCCGATGTGGAACTCTCCGGAAGGAGTTATTCCCGACGCAGAAACCTGTTTTCTACCACGCTCCATGAGCCTTTGTGCGGTGTAATCCGCCCAGTGCATGTGCCACCTCAGACCGTCGCTGCTCTGATCAGCGCCCTCAATGGTACGCCATCGACGTCGTCATCCCAGGACTTGTTTACAAGGACAATACACATTTTGACATTGGCCCCTGCAGCAGCAAGGCCGGCGGCAGTCTTCCGCATGGTCGTACCAGAAGAGTACACGTCATCTACGATGATAATTCTCTTGCCTTCGATGCTGGCATAGACTTCCGATAGGTGCCCACTTACTCCCTCGTCAATGCTCCTAACCACGGACATCTCTAAATCCAAAGTAGACGAGATTGCCTGAGCGAAGGCGATTCCGTTGATGCTGACGCCAACTATTGTATCCACATCGTCCCCCACCATCTCGTCAATAATATCGCAGAAAATGTAGGACACCGCCTCTATTCTATCTCCCTTGACTGCTATTGATCTCCATCCAACCTTCACGTCTAGTGGTTTATCTTCGACCTCGAAGTCGCTGGCAGAGAGCCACTGCACGGTGGTCTGTGACAACGAAAGCTCATCCGCTATTTGCTGGGTATTGAGTCCACTTGTTCTGAACTCCTCGACCTTGCCCCTCAATTCATCGACACTTAGGTGCATCAGTCGATGCCAGCGTTAGAGTGCTATGAATCCACCGGGAATATTCTATGGTGACAATTGTATTTTACATATTCAGAATCTTCCGGTACTTCCGAATCCACCTTCGCCTCTCTCAGTTTCTCCAAGTTCTTGGACTTCAACTTCGGCGAATTGAACATTTGGGATTGGCGCTATGACTAACTGTGCAATCCTCTCACCGGATTTCACCTTGTACGAATCTCCCTCGCCTATCCATGTCATTAGGACAAACAACTCACCCCTGTAGTCCGCATCAATCGTTCCAATGCTATGAGGCAGGATTAGTCCCTTGGACCCAAGTGACGAACGAGCTCTGACCTGCCCCTCGAATCCCACCGGAATCGCTACCCTTAGTCCGGTTCTAAGTTTCATACTTGAACGAAAACTTACAACGGTATCTTCCAAGCAGTACAAATCCCAACCGGCAGCGTGGGAACTTCCCTTTGTTGGCATCCTAGCATCGGGATCCGTCTTGGCGACCTTCACTATTGGTAGTTCATCCACATGTCTCCGAGACAGAACCAGTCCTTGACCGTTCCCAAATCTCCCGGTGGGGTGAAAAGGCCACCTATTCTCCCATGGCTGTGACCAACCGAGAATACGAGGAACTCTTGGATCGTGCAAGAGAGCGGATACCTAAGGACATCAGCGAGCGTTCTAGGTGGACGATGCCTCAGCCAGACATCATGATTGAGGGTAGTCAGACCATACTTCGAAACTTCTCAGAGATCGTAGATTCAATGGACAGAGATGCCAACCATGTTTTCCAGTACCTGCTCAATGAGTTAGGTACATCTGGAAGCAGAGAGCAAGTCAGAATAATGCTCAAGGGAAAGGTACCTCCGAAGAGAATCAAGGAGAAGATAGTCTCCTACGTGAAGACGTTCATCCTATGTGGCGAGTGCAAGGCACCCGATACAAGATTCGTGCGCGAGGATCGGACAACCCTTCTGAAATGCCAAGCATGTGGTGCAACAAGGCCAGTTCGACTGTAATCACATAGGTGAGAAATCCAGCAGAACCTTCCCTCGATTCCCTCTGTCATGCATATGCATCTGAGCATCGGCCACATTCTCGAATCGCCATACTGAGTCGATAACAGGATCGATTTTCCCTTCTTGCAGCATCTTCGATAGCGAATCGAGATGCCCCTTGAAGATTGATTCATCCTCCAGGAGTCCCATGTGGACTCCGAAAACTGCCTTGTTGGAACTCATTAATCTGAGAGGATCGAATCGAGGCATCCCCCACCACATTCTTAGTTCAGAAAACCTAGATCTCTTTTGCCCCTTTACAGCAGCAGATGCACCGAAGTAATACAATTTTCCTCCTTTCCTTAGAGACTTGTATGATCGCATTAGATGCTTTCCTCCAACCGGATCAATTGCATGATGAACTCCCTTTCCCCCCGTCATCTTCTTACAGACTTCTACGAAATCTTCCTTTTCTCTGTCAACGAACCTCACTCCCATTGACTCGACGAAATTCTTCTTGGGGGCAGAAGCAGTTCCCACTATCAGTGAAGCACCGAAGGCGTCGCAAATCTGTGCTACTGCAGTACCTACTCCTCCAGCTGCGTGGTGAATAAGAACTGTATCTCCCTCTGAAATCCTCCCAAGGTGTGCCAGCATATGGAAAGCAGTCCCGTAGGTGACTGGGATTGCAGCTGCTTGGTCGAAGGAAACCGAGTCTGGAATCGGGACGACCCTTCTTGCATCAAGACAGACCTTCTCAGAATACCCTCCGAAACCAGTCATTGCTAGTACTCTTTCTCCTACAATTAGAGAATCCACTCCCTCTCCGAGCCCTATTACCACTCCGGCCGCCTCATATCCGGGAGTGAATGGGAAGTCAGGATTCGAACCATATAGCCCCTGCCTCATCATTAATTCTGCAAAGTTCACTCCCGCTCTGTGTATTCTAACACAGACTTGGCCATTCTCTGGTACTGGATCTTGTTCTTCCACGATCTGGATGGTGTCAACACCACCGGGTCTTGGGTATACAATTTTCCTCATCTAGATACCCTATCCTAACTCTCTCTAACTTTCTCATGTCTCTATGGCAGGTAAGACCTAATTTCCTCGAGTCCTTTCTTGCTCTTAGATGGTATTACTTCTGGGTACCCAATCTTGATGAAGCCAATTATCCTTTCTTGGTCCGAGGATGCACCTATTGTCTCATAGGCTACCTCAGAGCGAGTTATCGCACCGGTGCTCCATTGGGAGCCGATGCCATTCCCCCAAAGCGATAGAATCATACTATGGGTCGCACATACCGTCGCAGCATAGTCTTCCTCTTCACGAAAAGCATCTTCTGGGCTCAATGAGCTTGTAACGCAGATTAGCACTGGAGGTGATTGAATCTTTTCGATGGCCTTGGCTACTCCTGCCTCGGAATCTTCTCGATCCGAGGCTTTCATAATGGCCAATTTCTCTACCTCGGGAATGAGTTCTTTCCTAGCTTCTTTACCCAAAACATAGAATTTCCAGGGATTTGTGTTCTTGTGACAGGGCGCGTTCCTCGCCGCTTCGAAGGACATCTCCAACAAATCTACATCCACTTGCTCGTCGCTGTATCTGTATACGGTCCGTCTCGAAGTTATTATTTCCTGGACATCGTTCATTTTTTCTCACCGTTCGATGCTATCGAACTTGGAGGCTAAGACGAAGTCCGACTCGGTAAGCGAGTCAATCTTATGTGTATAGATCACAACGACTAACTTCCCCCATCCTAGTTCGAAGTCAGCATGGTGGGACTGCTCTTCACAAATTTCTCCCAGTTTATTGGTAAATTCAAGTGCCGAGGCAAAGTCCGGAAATGTCCAGGATCTGGTAAGGTGATGATTCTCCACTACTTCCCAGTCGTCATGAATCTGCACTAGGAATGCCTTCGACTCTTCTTCACTGAGAGGGGGAACTCCTCCTTCGCATGGGATACAGTCCATAGCCGACAACCTATTCATTTGGTCACCTCCATGATAGGTTGCTTCCGTGCCCCTCACTGGTCTTCTCAGCCAATTCATGGACCTCGGATCTCCTCTTCATGTCGTCCTTCTCAAATTTTAGAAGTTCCTCGTCTTCAATGTATGTCCTCCTGAGGTGCGTTACAAGCCTGACTTCGACAATTGCATCTCTGGAAATAGATCTGAATTCGCCGTTCTCATCTAGAACGTCTATTGAAGAACTCCTCCCACCTATCATCATTCCTCGAACCCAAGGATCTCTGTCATCGGGAAGCATCCTCTTGTCTAGGAGAATTTCAACCAAATCGTCCTTCCTTAGACCATACTTTCTGTCCAAAAGTGGACCATGGAAGACATCGACTAGGTCTTCTAGACTTGGAGCCCCGTAATTCTCGAAGAAACTAGTGGCCCAAGGTGGTAGGCCACCAACATTCTCATCTCCTCCCACGTCGGTCACACACCTTCGTTTCGGAAGTCATAGAAAAACCAGCGGGTCTGCTTTGCACGTCAATTTCCTCAAGACTTTGCTAATGATTGAAGTGCGATACCGTGGCGGAGTCGACGGAGGAAGTTGCATGGTATCGGTTGAATGGAGGTCGATTCCGACCGTTCTTTACCCTCAGGAGATTCTTGACAAGGCCTTCGGAAGAGCCAGCAGTCAGGCGGATTTGGTCGAGGATCCGGATAAATATCACAGAGTCAGGAAGCAGATGAATCGAATGGTTCAGTCGGCTTGCGATGTCGCCACAAAGACTCTCAATTCCTATGTTGACAGGTGGCCGAGCCTCAATTCTCTGTCTGAGTTCGATCAGGCACTAGTAGACGCAGCAGTTGGTTGTGACGACTACAAGAAGAACTTGGCAGCTTTGCAATGGGCTGCCGAGAAATCTCAAAGGATTTCTGGAGAGGCCCAGTCAAAGATACTCAGACTCAGAGATATCGACGGATTCCACAAGGCCAGGAGACACGCATATGGGCGTTTGTCTTCGATTATCGATCAGATCTCCCCGCAAATATTGTGGCTGGGAGAGGCTAGAGATGTTCTTCGAAAACTCCCTACTATCGACTCTGGCGAGCCATGTATTGTCGTGGCAGGGTCTCCGAATGTGGGAAAGTCGGCACTAATTAGCGCCCTCTCAAGTGGAGAGCCACAGGTTGCATCTTATCCTTTTACGACCAAACAATTGCATTTGGGTCACTTTACCCATCGACGCAGAGTATACCAGATGGTAGATACTCCTGGTCTTCTAGACCGACCGATGTTAGAGAGAAATCAAATCGAACTGCAGGCAATTGCTGCTTTGGAGCATTTGGGAGATGTCCTCCTGTTCTTGATTGACAGGACGCAGGAATCCACAACTCCGGTTTCAGAGCAGGAGCATCTTCTCAAGGAAGTAAGGGGATTGTTATCTGGCAGGAGGGTCCTATTGGTCTCAACTAAATCAGACCTCATGGATGGAATTTACGAGGCGGATGATCACAGTATTAGCTCAGTTTCAGGACATGGGCTCGAGGAACTTAGAGCGAATATGATTGAAATAATTGACGCGGATAGGATAGATGACCCACTTAAACTGCCTGAACATTGGCCAAGAGAGGATGAAAGATAGGAATCCGAGACTCATACATGCCATGAATGGCCGCATACGACGCAGTAGAAGTTGTGGCCCCCGTACGACTCGGCCAACCCAGAGACATCAACCTCTGAACCACAGTTTGGACATTTAGTAACGCGCATATCAGTCCCAATACGGATTGGTTATTCAACGATGCTGAGTATAACTCACTTATTGTCTCTGAAGCGCTTCAGCAAGTTCCTCACGGGAAAAGCCATCTCACCAGCACCGATGAGTAAGAGTGCCGAAGTCCCAGCAAGAACAATCTCTACATAATTGTCCAAATGGATACTTGAACTAATCTCAATTCTCTGAGAATCCAGCCCAGACCCCTCATATCCAGCAGTCACGAATCGGTATGACCCCGGTTTGACCATGAAACTCATCGAGCCATGGTTCTGTGGTCCACCCGCTTCGAGGAATTTTCCAATCTGCTCCTCTGTGCAGTGCGTGAGGCCCGTCGAACTATCGGGGGGGCACTCTTCTGCCGCCGCAGCATCGACAACCCCTAGCCAGCCCCTATCAGGTTCTTTCCACTCAACTTCTAATGTAATATCCAGTAACCCGAATGCCTTGGGGACGTTCATGTCCTCTGGAGTCATTCCAACATTACATCCCGCATCTTCATCTGAGCATGGGACGATGGGTACTTGGCTTCCGGAAGGTGGAGTTTGATAACCTACTAGGCTCAGCAATAGTATCAAAGCGCATAGAAGACCAATTAACATGGGAAGTATAGAGAGAATTCTGACCATCATTCTGACATGACCCCTTTGTCGTTGCGATTCAACCTGACGCCCCCATGATTACTTGAAATGCCAGAAGGCCGACGAAAATCGCGATTCCGAAGTACATCAAGAACGTGAATCGTTGCCGAGACTTCTCCCGACGATTGTACATGGACGAGCACCCTTCATCTCCACAAATTGCTGGATCGCATTCCAGGGCAATCGGTTTCCAGCAAACCGAGCAGTGCCTATGTGACTCTATGTTCACCCTAGTCCTCGAATTCTTTCCCTTCCTAGAAGCCGCGGCATGCGCCTGCTTTGCCGTCCTCTTGGCAGCCTTCAAAATCGTATCTTTCCTACTGGTCATTACCCTCTCACCCTTGTTCCTTCGAATTCTTCTCCATCAAGTGACTTCTTGATTATCATGGTGTTTCGCCCATCCAGAATATCCAGATCGAGGCCATGCTCCCTAGCCTCACCCACACCAACCGGATCAACGACTTGAGAGGCTCCTGCCTCTGCATGTTCCGGAGGCCCCACAATCTCTTGGAGTTCTGCGAGAGTGAGTTTGTCAAATGACTTGGCATCGGGATTCTTTCGAGGATCTTTTGCATAGACTCTAGGCACATTTGTCGCGATGACGCACTTCTTTGCCCCACTCTGTATAGCTAACCTAATCGCAACAGCGTCAGTAGTTTGGCCGGGGACCGTCCCTCCCATCACAACAACATCACTTTCGTTCATTTCGAGAACTGCCTCTTCAATGCTCTCCGGAATTTTCTCAGATACTCCTATGCCCCCCTCGTCTAGTGCTTCTCTGACAATGGTTGCATTGAGTCTAGTGGCCGCAATGCCAATCCTATCCAAATGAGACACGTCTTCGATTATTGGCTTGGCCAATTCTATTCCCTCCCTTGCGGGTGCACCCCCTCCAACAACCAAGGCTACCTTCTCCCCAGACCCTACTCTTTGGCTGATTACTTCGACCATTTCCATTAACCAGTTGTGACGCTCCTCCACTTCTGATCTCAGTAAGCTCCCCCCGAGCGCAACAACAACGGTCGCCATCGACCATAGGTTGGCACCCTGCCTTTCAATACGTATGCTCTACTGACGCTGAAGGGTTGAAATGCCGCGAGTGGTGGCAAATCACGGAGGAGCTGCATGACTGATGAGATAGCACAACAGCAGCGGAGGCTACGACTCAAGAAGTCCCTGAAGGAACTTGCTGGAATGAAGGGCATGGGGACGGAGTTGGTAACGGTAGTAATTCCTCCTGACAGAATGATTAGTGATGTGAGACATCATCTTAGCAATGAGGCCGGACAGGCGGCAAATATCAAGTCAAAATCAACAAAGAAACATGTTACTGATGCCATAGAATCGGCCCTCTCCACACTAAACCGATACAAGACTCCTGGAGAAGGAGGAATAGCTATCTTCGTAGGACATGTAATTGTTGGAAACAACAAAACAAGACTGATATCGACCGTAATTGATGATCCTCCAGAACCATTTCCTTCTTTCAGGTATAGGTGCGACTCGACTTTTGAGATCAGCCAACTGGAAGAGATGCTAATCGATCGCACTTCCTATGCCCTGTTCGTAATTGATAGATCTGAGGCAGCTTATGGGATGGCCTCCGGAAAAAGATTACATTGTCAGGAGCACATCACCTCTTTGGTTCCCTCGAAACACGGAAGAGGAGGGCAATCGGCACAAAGATTCGAGAGATTAATCGAAGAGGCAGCACACAACTTCTTCAAGAAGGCAACAGAGAGGGCGTGCAATTATTGGCTTCCAATGGTGCAGAATCTGAAGGGAGTGATAATTGGAGGACCAGGGGCAACAAAGGATTTCGTCGCAAAGAATGATTACTTCCACCACGAAATAAAGAAGCTGATTGCAGAGCCATACTTCGATGTGGGTTATTCGAATGAGAGCGGTCTGAGGGAATTGATTCAACGAGCCGGTTCCACAATGGATCAGATAGAACTAGATGTGGAGAGGACGATTGTAGACGAATTCCTACAAGAGGTGATGAAGTCAAACCCGAAGGCGACATATGGGGAGGTAATGATTCGCTCCGCGCTAGAACAAGGAGCCGTCGCCACCCTGCTTCTCTCTGAGGCAATTACAAAGAGAAGAGTCAGGTGGATTTGTAAGGGGTGTAAGAACGAATGGGAGACCACACATGAGAAGTCCTCAGCAAAACCCAATTGCCCCGAGTGTAAATCTAATCAAGCTAATGAGGACAAGGAGAATTCCATGGAACTAATCGATGAACTTACTATATTGGCAGGGCATACTTCGGCCAAGGTGAGGTTAATTTCATTGGATACCGAAGAAGGAGCAACACTCAATACGGCATTTGGCGGAATAGCCGCTCTGTTGAGATATCCCATTTCATGAGGTGGTTTGAATTAGGGATCTGATTAATGAGATGATTCCAGCCTTCTCCAAGGCCATGAATTCTCTTGGCGTGCAGGATTCAGATTGGCAGTCACTAATTGGCAGGGCGACGGTTGTGGATCATGGGGACGTGGCACTCCCCTGTCACTCTCTAGCGGGAAGGTTCAGCAAGTCTCCGCAGGATATCGCCGATCAAATCTGTACACTTGTAGAAGCGGATTTGGATTCAATTGCGCACGTCTCTTCTATGAGTGGTTTCGTAAATGTAACAGCCAAACCCAATTGGCTCTCAAACTCTCTCTCACAAATTCTCTCCGATCCAAGAGTGGGGATAGGTGATGAAAAACCATTAATTTTCGCCGTCGATTATTCTGCTCCAAATGTTGCCAAGGAGATGCATGTTGGGCATCTCAGGTCTACGGTAATTGGAGATTCGATTGTTAGAATGTTGGAATTCAAGGGTCACAGAGTTATTCGAGAGAACCATGTTGGCGATTGGGGGACGCCGTTCGGTATGCTAATCGAGCACCTCCTAGATCTCGGAGAAGACCGAGCTGCAAATGAGTTAGGAGTCGGAGATCTTGACTCCTTCTACAAGCAGGCAAGGGCTAAATTCGTCTCCGAAGATGAGTTCGCAAAACGCTCGAGGAGGCGTGTCGTCCTACTCCAGGGAGGAGATCAAGAGACCCTCCGCCTCTGGAATGTTCTCGTGGACGAATCTATGAAATATTTCAATGAAGTCTACTCGATGCTTGGAGTTCTGCTAACAGATGAAGATATCAGAGGAGAGTCTAGCTACCAGGATTTACTTCCAGAGGTGGTTGAACGACTCATGAAAGTAGGAATCCTAGAGAAGAGTGAAGGAGCAGACGTCGTTTTCCCGGGAGGCTGGGTTAACCGCGAGGGAAACCCTCTTCCAATGATAATCAGGAAGGCCGATGGCGGCTACAACTACAGCACATCCGATCTGGCCTGCATCATCGATAGGGTTGAGAGGCTTGGTTGTGACGGATTCCTGTACGTTGTAGGAACTCCACAAAAACAGCACTTCGAAATGGTCTTCCAGGTTGCAGCTCAAGCCGGCTTCATGAATGAATCTCATCAAGCAATCCACGTAAACTTCGGTTCGGTTTTAGACACTGATGGCAAGGTTCTGAAGAGCAGAGAAGGTGATGTAATCAAATTACATGACCTTCTTGATGAAGCAATAAGGAGGGCTGAGGGTGCAATCAATGAGAAGAACCCTGAATTGGTAGGCGATGAAAGAGATAATGTCGCCAGAATAGTCGGGATAGGCGCTGTAAAGTATGCGGACCTCTCTACAGAGAGGACAAAGGACTACGTTTTCGATTGGGAGAGAATGCTCTCATTTGAGGGAAATACGGCACCATACCTCCAGTACGCATACGCCAGAATCTGTAGTATTTTCAGGAAATGGGGAGGAGATAGGGATGATCTATCATCTTCTGAGATAATTCTCTCTCATCCGGAAGAATTAGCCCTATCCCGCCAGCTTGTTGACTTTCCTTCAGTAATTGATGCCTCAATTTCCACCTTCAGTCCACACAAGCTCTGTACTCACCTCCACTCCATTGCCTCCTCATTCGCATCCTTTTACGAGAATTGCAATGTTCTGAAGGGAGAGAGCGAGAAAATCGTCAGGAGCAGGTTAGCAATGTGCGACCTTACTGCTCGCGAACTCAAACTCGGCTTGGAACTATTGGGAATCAATGTCCCGGAGAGGATGTAATCCTCTAGTCAAATTGAAAATGAAAATCCCCTCGGAGAGGCATGGTTTCTCTTGGTGAAAAAGCCCCCGACTTCAAACTGCTAGATCAAAACAACAATATCACCACTCTAAACAAATTCCGAGGAAGTAGAGTAATTCTAGCATTCTTCCCGGCATCCTTTACTGGAGTTTGTACTCAAGAGATGTGTGAATTCGAAAAAGCACCTATGGATTCGGGGGATTCTGATATCATCATCTTGGGGATTTGTGCCGATTCCCGATTCACTAATTATGCATTTGCTGAGAAGAATGACATCTCATTCCCAATTCTGTCAGACTATACTCGCTCAACAATCGAGGATTACGGTGTTGCACTCCATGACTTTGCAGGAATGCCCGGATACACTGCCAGTGAGAGGGCCGTTTTCATTGTCGATGAAAATGGTAATGTCATCTGGAAATGGGTTGGTGAGAATCCAGGCGTCCAGCCCGACTACGACGAGGTCTTAGACGCAGCTGCGGCCTGAAAACTAGCCCCATGCTAGGTGCTTTACTAGAGAACCGTAGATTATTCCTGACACCATCAAACTCTCTTCGTTGAACCTATCCATATTGTCCAAGTAGGTGTGATACTCGGATGATCCAGAGCCATAGCACATCATTGCTAGGCCAAAATCATCATCGCTATCTTGGTGGATTCCGAAAACGAAGGGAGCATGATCGGAGTTGTATGGCATCTGTTCTGAGCTCAATTCTCTAACGCTAATGCTGTACTTTTCGGAAAGATTTGGGTAGGTCGCAGAAAACTCCCTTACCAATCCCTCTATGTGTTTTACATCAGAAACGCTGTTACCCTGAAGGGTCAGCCCCGAGTTCCTCTCAGCGTCAACGTGATTCATATCGAGATTGATGTATAGTCTGAGATTTTCCTCTAAGACTTCTCTATGCTTGTCAACCCACTCTGATGAACCCCACAGTCCCTCCTCCTCTCCACCCCATGTGCAGAAGTAAATTGTTACTCTGGGTTCTCCAAGATCTGATTGCAGCAAACCGAACTGCCTTGCCATTTCCATCACGGTTGCAGTTCCAGCCGTATTGTCCACTGCACCTTGCCCGTTGTATACTGTATCATGGTGGGCCCCAATGATGATCAACTCCTCAGTTTCTCCCTCAATTATTCCACAAGGAACGTGGATGTTACCATTGTCCTGATTATTTACTTCAATTTGGAATTGTAACATGCCCTCTGAGTCGACTACTTGATCCAGAATAGTCTCCCCCACGCTCTTC
>Ga0208522_1000275_pt1 | contig 35724 bp, 33 predicted proteins | sample ETNtaG_25_FD_185763 | JGI IMG/M metagenome (GOLD analysis project Ga0208522, IMG submission 185763) | Marine microbial and viral communities from oxygen minimum zone, Eastern Pacific Ocean - ETNP201302SV86 (SPAdes) (version 2) | ecosystem: Environmental > Aquatic > Marine > Oceanic ... | reverse complement strand
GAGGAAATCGGTGAGATATACCACCTCGCTGCAATTCTTTCGGCTGTCGGAGAGAAGAAACCCGAACTGTGCCAGAGGGTCAACGTCGGCGGCACCATCACTGTGCTGGAGGTCGCCAAAGAATACGGTCTGAGGGTATTCTCACCGTCTTCGATAGCGGTCTTCGGTCCCGATACTCCGAGAACCGCTCCGCAAGTGACGCCACTCAATCCTAGCACCACTTACGGCATGACCAAAGTCACGGGGGAGGTGATGGCACTGAACTACTGGAAGCAGTACGGCGTGGACGTGCGAGGGATTCGGTACCCAGGCCTGATTTCTTGGAAATCACCACCCGGAGGGGGAACTACCGACTATGCAGTAGAGATATTCCATGCCGCTCTGAATGAGAGGCATTACGACTGCTTCGTTGGTCCCGATACGAGACTTCCCATGATGTACATCGACGATGCGATCAGGGGTACGATGGAACTGATGGAGACTCCTACTGAATCTATTGGACTGTCCAGGGGCGGATACAACCTCTCTGGGGTATCTTTCACTGCTGGAGATCTAGCTAATGCGATATCAGAGAGAGTGGATGGCTTCACCTGTGAGTTCAAGCCCGATGAACGCCAACAGTACGCCGACTCTTGGCCCGATGATGTTGACGATTCGGCGGCTCGCGAGGATTGGGGCTGGAAAGCTGAATATGACTTTGGCCGGATGGTCAATGAAATGTTGGACAGGCTGAATGATCAGTCTTGATTCTCCATCTCACTCTGCCAGTCAGGAGTCTGAGCGTCTTGCTTGGCCCAGAGCACATCATCAATCCTCAGTACGCTGTTGGCAGCCTCGGTGGCCCCCGCAAGAGCATGGTGAGCGACAAACAGCGGATCGAACACTCCGATCTCATCCATCCTCATCTTGTTCCCTGACGCCACATCCATTCCTATCCACGCACCTTCTTCCGCGGATTCAGTCTGGGCTGCAGACAACTTGAGAATCTCATCGATTGGGTCGAGCCCGGAGTTCTCAGCAAGAGTTCTAGGTACAATCTCGAGAGCGGCCGCGAAAGCTTCTATGGCCAACTGTTCGCGTCCGGCTTGACTTGGAGCAAAGGCTCGCAGATGCCTAGCTAAGTGAGCCTGAGTTGCCCCTCCTCCGGGTAACATGCGTGGGTCGGCTGAGAGTCTGTGGGCAACTCCTAGGGCATCATCAAAGGTACGTTTGACCTCTTCTCTGACAGAAGGCGAGGAGCCCCGTATCAGAACCGTGACCGCTCCACCTTCTGGACCTTCGATATGAGTGTGCTTGACTCCAGAGTAGGAACACTCTGAGCGCGAACTGTAAGTGCCTATACCTTCGTCTTTGATCCTCTTGGCGTCGCGGACCATTGCAGAGCCGGTGATTCTTGCCAATCTCTCAAGATCCTCACGTTCGTAACGTCGGTACGCCGTGATACCGGCATCAGTCAGCATGGTTGAAACGTCCTCAGCGATACCGTCGCGGACTACTAGAAGATCCACATCGAGTGAAACCAGAAGCTCGACCTGCTCACGCATGCGCTCCCTAGCCCGATCGTGAAATCCTCTCAATGCCTCCGCGCTGGTGACTTCGATTGAAGCCTCAAGATCGAGTTTAGGGCTCTCCATGCCGCCATCGATGATGGCTATCCTGCCCCCGTCGGTGCCGGCCACTGACGCCATATCCATCCTTGATTTAGGTAGAACGAGGCCGTGTACGACCTCAGAGTCCAAAACTCCACCGTCCTTGATTAGTAGACGTTTCACCCGTAGCCTCTCGAGATCTTGACCGCCGTCTTCGCCGGTGAGTGCCTCAGCGGCCTCTATAGCCAGTCCGGTCAGGTGTCGGCCGACAGTTGAGTCGACCTTCCCTGAAATCGAAGTGGCTACAGCCGCACGCATCTCGAAATCATTCTTAGGAATACGCGAGATTCTCTCCATCTCATCGAGTGCCTCCGCCAGAGCAATCTGATACCCGTTCATGATTATTGACGGGTGCACTCCGGAACGAACCAGCTCAAGCGCGTTCTGTAGTAACTCGGAGGTCAGGATTACCGTGGTCGTGGTGCCGTCGCGAGCAGCACGGTCCTGGGCCGACGAGGTTGATATCAGTAGCCGAGCCGTAGGATGCTCCACTTTGGCAGTCTCTAGCACGGTGACGCCGTCGTTGGTTATCGTCGTCGAACCACCGTCCTCCACCAACATCTTGTCCAGACCACGTGGACCGAGCGTCGAACGAACCGCTCCCGCAAGCGCAGATGCGGCCTTGACGTTGTCGACCAGAGCTGAGCGCCCGTGCAGGCGGTCAGTGTCTTCTAGGGCTACATCATGTTCTGACTCGACCATGCTGAGTCGCCGAATGGCAGTCGTGCTTTGAACCCGTCCGTTCGGCGCGACATAGCTCGATTCTCGTGCGTGCGTGACCGTGCGGTTCATATACGGCAGTACTATCGCACTATACAACCTCAGGTTGAGTAGTGGTATCAATGAGTGACAGCGAGCGTGATGAGTGGGCCGACGACATGTTCGCCGAGATGGCGAGGATGTTCGAGCAGATGGGGATGCCCATCGACGTCAAGGCGCTTGAGGAGATGATGAAGAAGGTCATGGATCAGTTCGAGCAGATGGGTATCGATCCTACCAAGATCTCTCACTCACAATTCAAGGTCGAATCCAACACTGATCCCGAAGAACTGCGTCGGATGATGGATTCGATGATGAACAGCCCTGGGGGGTTCTCAGACCTGTTCAAGAAAATGGGCGTCAATATCGAGGTAGAGGGTTCTGTCGAGCAGGTGGAGGCTAAGGTAGAGGAGCCCGAGGAGCCCGAGGTCTCAGATCTGCTCGATGAGGACGTCTATGTTCACGGTAGCACGATGTCCATCACCATAGACATCTCTAGGATACTCGACGTCAGATCAGAGGACATCGAACTTGTACTCAGTAGTGGCGGCGAGGTGCTGCAACTGATGAGGCGAACCCAAACACGACCTCTCAAGCGCTTCATACTCCCAGATGCAGCGAATCAGATTCGTGAGTGGCAACTGAACAACGGCATCTTAGATATTACATTCGATTTGGCATAGAGCCGAGCGGAATCATTGGAGGAATTGAGAATGAGCGAACCAGTAATTGGAATTGACCTTGGAACAACTAACAGCTGCGTTGCTACCCTTGAAGGCGGACAAGCGGTAGTAATTCCGAATTCAGAGGGCTCCCGAACCACTCCCAGCGTTGTGGCTTTTGCCAAGGACGGCGAGCGGTTGGTGGGTATCACCGCGAAGCGTCAAGCAGTCACCAACTCCGAAAGGACCATACTCTCGGTCAAGAGGGAGATGGGGACTGATTGGAACAAGACAATCGATGATGACGAATACACACCTCAGGAGGTCTCTGCATTCGTGCTTCAGAAGTTGAAGTCTGATGCTGAGGAGTACCTAGGAAGGGAAGTGAAGCAGGCAGTTATCACCTGTCCGGCGTACTTTACTGACGCGCAGAGGAAGGCCACTCAAGACGCTGGTAGAATCGCTGGCCTTGAGGTACTAAGAATCATCAACGAACCTACTGCGGCGGCACTCGCCTATGGTGTCGATAAGGAGGAGGACCAGACCATCCTTGTGTTCGACCTCGGAGGTGGAACCTTTGACGTATCTATCCTTGAGATATACCAGGTTGATGGGCAGCCACAGATTGAGGTCAAGGCGACCAGCGGTGACAACAGACTGGGTGGGGACGACTTTGACGAAGTGGTGATAGACTGGATAGTCTCAGAATACAAGAAGTCCTCAGGAATCGATCTCTCGAAAGATATGCAGGCCATGAGTCGGCTGCGAGAAGCGGCAGAGAAAGCCAAGATAGAACTCTCGGGAACCAATTCGACGCAGGTCAACTTACCTTTCATCACCATGAGGGATGGTCAGCCGGAACACCTCGATATGACCCTCTCCCGTGCCAAGTTCGACGATCTCACTGCTGACCTCATCAAGATGACGATGAAGCCAACACGCAGAGCTATGAAGGACGCCGGTGTCAAAGCCGGTGACATCGACAAAATCCTTCTAGTCGGCGGCAGTACTCGCATTCCTGCAGTGCAGGAAGCCATCGAGAAAGAGACTGGCAAACCTCCGTTCAAGGGCATCAACCCCGACGAAGCTGTCGCTGTGGGGGCCGCACTCCAAGCTGGCATCATAGTTGGCGACGAGGGAGTCACAGATGTCTTACTGCTGGATGTCACTCCATTGACTCTTGGAATCGAGACTCTCGGTGGTGTAATGACTACGATGATTGAGCGCAACACTACGATTCCGACACGTCGCTCTGAGACCTTCTCCACCGCTGCTGATAATCAACCAGCAGTAGAGGTTCATGTGTTACAGGGTGAGCGCGAGTTCGCCAAGGACAACACTACTCTTGGACGCTTCCACTTGATGGGTATCCCATCGGCACCACGTGGTATTCCTCAGATCGAGGTTACCTTCGACATAGACGCCAATGGCATCGTCAATGTCTCCGCCAAAGATCTAGGAACGGGCACAGAGCAGTCAATCAAGATTGAGAGTCAGACCTCTTTGTCTGAAGACGATATCAAGCAGAAGGTCGCTGATGCGGAGAAGTTCGCTAAGGAGGACAAACTACGGAGGGCGGGAATTGATCTCCTCAACTCGGCTGATAGCATCGTCTACCAAACCAAGCGGATGCTAGAGGACGCCGCTGAGAAAGTCAGTGACCTCGATGCCGATCCAGTTCATTCCAAACTCGATGAGTTGAGGGCACTCATCACTAAGGAGGATGGCGAAACCACCATCGAAGTCGAAGACCTCGATGAGGCTGCCGTCCAGGCTAAGATAGGTGAAATCGAGCAGGAGATGCACGGCGTCTCGACTAAGCTGTACGAGGCTGCTGCTGCCGAGATGGCTGAGCAGCAGGCGGAGGATGGCGACGAGGACATCGTCGAGGCGGACTTCGAAGTCGTAGACTCCGACGATGACGAGTGATCAACCATCGGTGATGAGTCGGTGCAGGGTCCTTACGTGAACTCCTGAGACGCCGAACTCAAACAATGGATTAGCACCCTCTGAGCGGGCCTTCGAGCCCGGCCCCCATGCGGTCCCGGCAATGTCGAGGTGCACCCAAGGTATCTTGTCAGCATCCTCATCGTAGCCGCGGTACGGCACGAAGTACTCAAGGAACGAGGCCGCGGTGTTGGACGAACCGGCACCACCACCGATTGAGCCATTGCGGATGTCAGCGAATGCCGAGTCAGTCATGTACTTCCTGAACTGAGCGTTCAGAGGCATTCTCCAGACTGTCTCGCCCGACCCGTTGGCCGCCTTCGCGACCCGCTTGCTGATACTCTCGTCGTTGGCCCACATGCCGGTGATTTGGTTGCCCAGCGCGACCACGATGGCACCTGTCAGTGTCGCGAGATCAACGATGTATTCGGGGTCGAACTCACCCGCTTTCCACAGCCCGTCAGCGAGTACGTTGCGCCCCTCGGCGTCGGTGCTGAACACCTCGATGGTCTTCCCCGAGTATGTCTCGAACACATCACCGGGGCGGTATGCTCCTGACCCGGGCATGTTCTCAGCTAGGCAGGCGACTCCGTTCACACGGCGCTCGTAACCGGTTGAATGCAAGGCCTCCATGAGACCGAAGACGGTGGCGGCCCCGCACATGTCGTACTTCATGTCCCACATTCCTCTTGATGGCTTGATCGAGATGCCGCCGGTGTCGAAGGTGATTCCCTTGCCGACGATGCAAGGTCTCTGGATGCCCTCGTCGGCGTCAGGGTTGAGCGTGAACAGCACCATGCAGGGCTTCCTGTCGCTGCCCTTGCCGACGTTAATCAGACCACCCATGCCGAGTTCACGCAACTTGTCCCAGTCATAGACCTCCACGATGACGTTGTCTTTTCCATCTGCCCACTCGACAGCTCTGCGGGCATACTCCATCGGGTACAGCACGTTTGCGGGTTCGTTGCCGAGGTCGCGAGCGAGGTGGACCCCGCCGACAACCGAGTGGATTCTAGAGAGCCCATCTGCGAGAGCATTCTGGTGACGGGCGCTGGCTTGGAAGGCCGCCGACCATGACTCGCTGATGTGCTCATCATCGACCCCCTGATGCTCGAGGAACTCGTAGTCGCGCAGCATCATACCCTCAGCGAAGTTGAGCATGCGCTCGCTCGACCAGCCTGATGTGAAGCGGATTGTCAATCCTAGCCCGTTCTTCTTTGAGAGCGCAGCGATCACGCGGGCACCGATGTTCCGAGCCTTCCTGTGCCCGAACTCGTCCTTCTTGCCCATGCCTACCAGAAGCACCCTGCACCTAGGGGTCCAGACAGCCATTCTCTGGCTCTTCTTCCCCTCGAAGTCGTCCGATGCTATCGCCTCTCGGACTAGGCTTCGTTGACTCCGACTCAGCCCCGACAGGGCGTTGTTCGGAGCCTTCTCGGAGCCTTCAAAGAGAGGCAGTATCAGTTGATTTCCGACTTCTCCGAATTCGTCATTGCTCCATTCCATAATCACGCCGAACCCTCCGATTCGGTAGTGATATACAAAGAATTGCCCTCAAAAAATCAAGTTTAGAGACCATTTTAATTTCAAATAGTCTGAATTATCACTCAAACTTGCGATTTCGGCTGTTTATTGCCGCTAGGGCGAAGGCGACGAAAACAAGTAGCATCGAAGGGGCCGGAAGCAGACCCGAACCGCCAGCCTTCATCTCTACGACGCTCTGATTGACAGATTCGTTGACCCACATCGAGGAATCTATCACACGCTTCTGGTACACTAGGTAGAACTGTCCTTCGCTGGAAATTGGAGCGCCCCTAAAATCGAGGGTTGTGACGGTGCTATTAGTGGCATTGACACCAAAGCCGCACCCTGGAATGGATAAGTTGAGCCCCCACTCGCCGCCACAGGTGTGAACCTCATCCCAAAGACCCAGATGAGCAAGATATACCTCCTCGATCCCACCCGGGACCCACCACCCACCATCTTCGTCCAAGTATGCCAGTGTGGCATTTGATGTGCTCGCGCGTCCTAGGTTTGAAACGCTCAGATGCACCTTCCCATCTTCCACCTCTAGGGAATCGACAACAAGGCGGGCCCTCCAGTACCATATATTCTCGATCAGGTAATTCATCACACCAAGCTCTTCACCGAGCCTTTCTGATAGCGCCTCCACTGTTCCCAGCAACCACTGCTCGTCGTCAGTCTCGAATGTAAATGTGGGGTATCCCATCACGCCGTACCCGTAGTCCCGGCTGGTTCCACAGTTCGGGTAGAGACCTTGGTTTGCATTCTGAATCGGGATGTCGGATATGTTGGTATGCACATCATCTCTGATGAAATGAAACATCTCCCAGTCCGAAGGCTGTTCAGGCCATTTGCCCCAAGGGTAGAGCATGATCCAAACTCCCGTGTGCATCGTGATATACAGGTCGGCATGAGGTACGGTCTCGTTCATGTAGATTGAATTCGCAAGAGTCTCGGATTCGCTGAATGCAGCACTCCCAGGCTGAGTCGTCGGGCAGGTATTCCAGTAGTGGTCGTAGTTTCTATTCAGGTCCACTTGGTTGACATTCCATCTTGTGTCGAGGTCATTGCCGTCCGCATTCAGCATGATCAGAATATGCAATTCCGTAGTCGCCAAGACATCTATTATCTCTTGCTCACCATCAGCCCAACCCTCGATATAATATTCTGCAACGAGGAAGGCAAGTTCCGTGCCCAGATGCTCATTCCCATGGTGTCCACCGTCGATATATACCACCTCTTTAGCAGTTCCATCAGGTTTGGTTTCCTCACTCCAATCTGAAATCTGCAACATCCAGAGATTCCTTCCCAATTCCGTTTGACCCACTACGAGTAGATTGACGATTTCTGGATACTCATCGGCCCATGCATTGACGTCCAAGGTCAGTGTTGCATAGGAATGATACCAGTGCTCCTGAATGATATCTGGCTGACCAATCTGTGCTGTTGCAACCGGCGCTGCCGATACTGAGAGTATCAAGGATGCGAGGATGATTGCTGCCCAGCGGCGCATAGCGCCGCTGAGAGGGCCACCACCTACAATCGTTGTCACTTTCTGTGAGCCTATTGACTACTAATCACGGCTTGCAATGTGAGCGGCCATGATCTTGGTGGCGATGAGTGCGGCGTTGAACTGAGTCAACCGATTCTCTCCGGGCACAATCTCGTTCACGTCCGCTCCTATGATCTCCGCACCACTTGCGAAGAGGTGCTCGATAATTTCAACCGCGCCCCAGTGACTCAGACCTCCGGGAACCGGGGTGCCGGTGTCCGGCACAAGCGACCCGTCTAGGCCATCGACATCAAAGGTCAGCCAGACAGGACCCTCTATCCTGTCAATCCTATCAATAAGGGCAGCCCATCCAGCCTGCCCGTCGCACACTCCCATGAAGTCGCGAGCGAACCAAGTCTCCACCCGTTCGTCGGACTCGGCGAAAGTCAACTCCTCACGAGATAACGTCCGCGTGCCAATCTGTAATACTCTTCCAACACCCTCATCGAGAGCCCGGCGCACAGCGGTGCCGTGCGAGAAGCGTTCTCCTCCCAACTCGTCTCTCAGGTCGGCGTGGGCATCGATCTGTACTAGTGTCAGGCGACCTAGGTCTCCTTCTATCTCAGGATGCCCAGCGGCGGCTTGCATCAGTGGAGGTAGGATGCCGTGTTCACCTCCGAGGAAGATTGGGAACTGAGATCCGTCGAGCCACTTTACAGCGTAGTCGCGAATCGAATCTAACTGTTTGAGCAGGGTGCCGGCTTCTGAGCTCCAGGCCTCAGCGGTATGGATATTGAGTCCGCATGGCAGGTCATGAGAGAGTAGCGAGTCATAGAGCTCCACTTGGGAACTCGCTTCTATGCAAGCTTTAGGCCCCTTTTCGGTGCCCTCCCCCCAACTCGTTGTCATCTCATATGGCACCGGCAGTATCGCCACGTCCCAAGGGCCTGAGTTGGACTCCTCTAGCCCTAGAAATCTCGGCCTACTGGGACCTTCCATGACATTGCGAAAGTAGCGAGCAGATTAACCACTTCGGAGGGCAGAATGGCGAAAAACGAGGCTGTGCGAAGGACTGTTGAAATAGCGCGGCCTTCCATATTAGGCTACCGGGGGCGTATGCGATGGGTCTGACGCTAGCACAACTCACACAGGCCATACGTCACAAGGTCGACATTGATATGGAGACCGTTGTAGCTGAATCGATAGCGGAGCACGCGTTGGGGTTCTTCGGTTTCTCGAACCGTATCATTGACAATGCTCTAGAGCCAACCGACCGTAACCTGTTCTACCAACTACAGGACTACGACCTTCTGACCACTGAGTCAGAGGAGACAACGCTTTGGGACGGCAGGGAGTGGAGAATCCACTACTGGAAGTTCAAGTCCAACGCTGAGGAACTGGCTCGCCTGTGGGAGGAGAATGAAGACTCCAGTGAGGAAGATGATCCGTATGCTGGAATCTATGAAGATGTCCCTGTGTCCCTGTGGCGCGAGCGTTCCGGAGAAGATGACGACTACGAAGAGCCTCTTTTCTGAGTACCAATTCCCCCATTGGTTCATATCTTGAAGGACGAGGCACGTTCCGTGCCTCGCGCGAGAGCGACCTTTGCAGTGCTGATCATACTCCTGTTCAGCATCTCTGCTGCAATGGTAGTCGGAGAGGGTGACGAGCCGACAACCTGCACGGTACTTGTTGACTGGGACGTCGAGGGCCACTGGGATGGTGGATGGAACATGACCTATGACGTCCTGCATCGCTACCTCGTAGTCTTTGACCCACCATTCATCAACGGCAGTTCACCGACCGCCCTCAGCGTTGAAGTTCAGCATCACAGGGACGGTGAGCAGATAGCTGACACATCCAACACCACGGTGCTGAGCGCCGGAGGAGAGGTCGACATCACTCTCTCCGCCGAACCCGAGTTCGGCGACTCGATTTCAATTTCTGTCGTCACCGGCGAGGCGTCTTGCTCTAGGAGCCTCGCCATCACCAACTGGAATCAGCCCATGGCTGACCACGAGATAACCCGCGAGACGACTTGGTCAATGGAGGGATCTGAGCAGGGCAATGAAATCGAATTCGAGGGCCGGGGCTGGCAGAAGAGGACGGGCAGTATTCTTGAGTCTAACGAATTGGGCAACGGGTCCCTGACCGTGGATTCGATGAACGGCACCGAGGGAATCGTCCTCGAGCTCAATCTTGATCGAATCTGGCTGAACGAGACCTACGACGGTGTTGAGCTTCTCAGACAGGATTTCGAGATGAGCGGCAATGGTTCACTCTTTCTCAACACCACCGAGGAGGGCGAGAACGGAGAAAGCGATGGCTTCTCAGTCGATGTCCAGATTAACGACGTCTACGTACTACGCTCATGGGACGAGGGAGAACTCACTGAACGCTTTCTCATTGATGGTACAGGATGGCTCTCTTTCGGCGGCGGTGATAACAACAGCAGCGGAGGAGGATTCGGTCAACTGTCATCGTTCTACTACGAGACTTGGGATGAGGACGACCGCAGACGCCTACAGCATCTGCAGATAGAAGCCAACGCCACCCTACGTCTCAATGGAGCGGACAGAGAGCAGTTCTCCTTTGACCTCGACGAGTTCAGGATACTCGAGCGCTGGGAGGACGGCACCAGGGAAGAGCAGCACTTCTTGATTCTCGGAGGAGGGGAATTCGGTTTCGTCATTGAGGACGAGCTCTTTGAGGTCGAGGTCAATGGCACAATCCCAATCATCCACTTTGAAACTCAGGGCGGTGAGACCGTCGCAGAGACCATACGAGTCGATGGCACTTACGATGGCGATGCCGAAGGAAGTTTTGGCTTTATCAGGAGAATAGTCGATTCCGGCACGCAGGAGAATGCGACTGGAGCGATGTTTGAGGTCGACAAGATTGAGAATGAGTTCTGGTTCAACGTCTCTGCTACGCCGATTGGACCAATAACAGAGGAGTGGGAGGCTGAGCACAACCTGACTTACGAGTTCATCGTCCCACAGACCGACTGGGAAAACCGCACTGTTCGCTATCAGTACATCGAGGATAACGGCACGGTCACCAACGAGTACCCTGAGGTTTCTCCAATCATCATGCAGGCCGATGCCCCCGAGCCCGAGGTCGTGTTCGAGAACCACATCTCTAGAGAGACCGGCGCTGCACCTGAAATCGTCGTCGTCGGTGACCGTTTCTCATTGGTCGGTAACGACGCGATGAAACTGAGTATTGAGGTGATGGCCATTGTCGAGGGAGAAATGGACGGCCACATAGTCGAAGTCGCTGAGTGGTTAGGTGACTATGGCGAGAATAGCCACGCTTCGGGCGCCACCGTCAATGAGGGACCTCTCGCAGGCCTGCTTAACGAGGTTCACCGGTGGGTGGAGATTGAAATTGGCCAGAATGACTCGGGTGACAGCATTGCATTTGTCGAGCACCAACTCGTTGACAGGGTACTGTCTCCCTCAGTAGTTTCCGAGGAAGAGAACACCCCTCCCTCCCTGGTTTCGATAGGCTTCCGTGAGGGCAGACTGCTGACCGAGGGAGACTCAGCCCACTTAGAGGTCATAGTCTACGACTTCGATACAGATGTAACAGTTGTTACTATCGATCTGTCGGAGTTAGGACTTGGCACTGTCGAACTCTCTGACTCCGGTTTACAGGGTGATCACACCATCCACGATGACATCTGGACTGCGCTGATTACCTACGATGGCCTCAACCACGGAATGATGGACTCATCAGTAGTCATTGAGGACTTTTGGGTCACAGTTGAGGAGCAGACTTCCATTGAGATCATCAATGCCGCGCCGAGGATGATTTCACTAGACTTCATGCCCGATACCGTCAGGCGCGGCGAGACAGTCGATGTCAGTGTCACCGCGCTGGACGGGCATGGCATTGACTCGGTTGGCATTGATCTGCTGAGTGCAGGTGGTGCGCTCAGCGCACTCTCGGAGTCAGATGGAGTATGGAGAGGAAATTTTGTGGTACCAGATGGGATTTCTCCCGGTGAACGTTCCATTCCAGTCAGAATCACGGACGGTGACGGCGAGACCGCGATGGCTGTCCACACTCACCTTGACGGCTTTCCGGTGGATGCGCCAATGCTGACCATCGAGAACGAGGCACCATCAGTTACCTCGGTCAACTTGTTCAGATTCGGAGAGATGGCTGAGGAGATTCATGTTCCACACAGTGGCGACCCCATTCCTCATTCTCTCGAGGCAAGTATCGATGACCCGGATGGAATCTCGTCAGTGCAGGCTAAGATAGGCAGACTGGCTCCAATTGGCAGCTCCGGAGTCTGGCTGTTGATGGTCGATGATGGCACCAGTGGAGATCGAGTTTCAGGAGATGGCGTCTACACTTTGCAGTTCGATGCCCGGACGAGCCTGCCCGAGGGCAACATCACCATCCAAATACGAGCTACAGACACCTACTTGTCCACTACGCCAACTATCGAACAATCTCACATTCTCGAACTTGAGAAGTTAGAAACAGGCGGGGGAGGGAGTAACTGGTTCAGTGACAATTCGACAACCCTCGTGTTTGCATCCTTAGGCTTCTTGCTGATTGTCGGCATCACAGTCTTCGCGATTTCCTTGCGGAAATCAGATACTGAGTGGTGAGGAGATGGAAGCCGTTTGCATCCTACTGGTTGAATTCCTCTAGTTTAGTTCACTAGGGCGTATTATGCCCTCAATCAACCAGTCTCCTCCGGACTCAGATAGTAACGCGGCCGCCGCCGGAGGCATCGTATGCCACTCCCCAGTAAGGTGGTTAATCAGCACCTCCGAACCGGGATTGTGTCCAAGAATCATCGTCGTGCCTTCTCCCAGTATTACTTCTAACTGGGTAAGCAGTGTGCTTATTCCAGCATTGTAGATTTCAGGCCTTATCTCTGTCCTCACACTTTCCATGTGTTGCACCATTTCCTCCAGAGTCTCCAAAGTGCGTGTGGAACTGCTCACCAGCACCATTTGCGGCAGCCACCCACGCTCGGCCAGAGCATCACCTACGAGGCAAGCATCCCTCTGGCCTTGAGAGTTCAGAGGCCTGTCGTGATCTAGGAGACCATGGTGGCCGCTACTGCTCTCGGCATGACGCATCACGATGAGCCGTCTAGTCACATATTCCTGAGGACATCGCAGTTATTGAATTGCATGAATCTCATAAGACGACACGCAGTCGAACGGGCGTGCACACACGCGAGGAGTTGTATATCGCTGGCCAGTGGGTCAAACCTCTCGGCGAAGGCACAATTGAAGTGACCAATCCAGCCAATGAGGAATTGATTGGTTCGGTACCGGTTGGTTCGGCCGCAGATGTGGACATCGCAGTGGCAGCAGCGCACTCCGCTTTCCCTTCTTGGTCACAGACTCCGGTAGAAGAGCGTGCGGAGTTCCTAAACAGACTATCCGCAGCCATAAAGGAGCAAACTGAGGAACTATCTCAATTGATTACGGCTGAGGTCGGCACTCCCATCAATTACTGCAGGATGGCTATGGTGGGAACTCCGAAAGTGGTCTCGCGCTCATACGCGAAAATCCTAGATGGATTTGAGTGGGAGCAAGAGATTCGTAACTCACTTGTGGTCAAGGAGCCTATTGGCGTGGTCGCGATGATTACTCCTTGGAACTTCCCTCTCCACCAGATTATCGGTAAGGTAGCACCCGCCATCGCAGCCGGCTGTACCATGGTGGTCAAGCCATCCAAGGAGGCGCCGCTAAACGCCTTCGCACTCGCAGACATCATCCACGACATCGGGTTACCTGCTGGAGTATTCAACCTAGTTTCTGGACATGGTAGGGAGATTGGGGAGGTCCTGAGTAGCCACCCTGATGTCGACATGGTCAGCTTCACTGGTTCTACCAGTGCAGGGGTAAGGGTCAGCGAACTAGCCTCTCCCAGTGTCAAGAGAGTCACTCTCGAACTCGGCGGTAAGAGCGCCAACATCATCCTCGACGACGCCGATATCGCCAAGGCATCCTCCTCTGCAATATATTCCTGCTTTAGCAATTCTGGACAGGAGTGCTCGGCGCTGACGAGACTACTTATCCCCGAGTCAAAACGCGATGAGGTGATTGAGATTATTTCCACCAAGATGGCCAAGTATACCGTTGGTGACCCGCTCGATGAAACGATGCGTTGCGGTCCTATGGTGTCAAAGCGGCAGCAACAGAGCGTGACTTCTTACATTGCCAGTGGAATTGAGGAGGGGGCTACTCTGATTGTCGGGGGCCAGGGCATGCCAGAGGGGCTGGATTCAGGCTGCTTCGTTAGACCTACTGTGTTCGCCGACGTTACCCCCGAGATGACTATCTTCCGAGAGGAGATATTCGGCCCTGTCCTCTCTATCACCACCTACTCGACAGAGGATGAAGCAATCTCGCTGGCCAACGACTCCGAGTATGGGCTCTCCGGAGGTGTCTGGTCGGGTGATGATGAACGTGCCATGCGGGTCGCCCGTCGGTTGCGAACCGGACAAGTAAGCATCAACGGAGGTTCGTTCAATATCTCAGCGCCATTCGGTGGCTACAAACTCTCTGGGAACGGACGCGAACTCGGGGTTCACGGGCTTGAGGAATACCTCGAGATCAAGGCAATCCAACGCTGAGGGCCAATATGAGTAGGCCCCGACTACTGGTTATCGCTGGCAGCAGCGGTGTCGGCAAGTCAACCATCTCGGCTAGGGCCGCTGTGTCTCTGGGACTCTCCAAGAGCGCCTCCACCGACACCATCCGAGAGGCTCTGAGGACCCAGTTCAGTTCCGAGCAGGTCCCTGCTTTACATCGTTCTTCATTCGAACCCGCGGGAAACGGTACAATCGAGGATTGGCACGCGACTGTAGTAGTTCTCTCTGAGGCTATTCGGGCGGTTGTGAACAGAGCGATATCAAAACGCTCTGACCTACTCCTAGAAGGTGTCCACATTATCCCCGGCAGCGGTATTCTCGAAGGCTGGAGAAAATCTGGAGGTGTCGCCAGTGGAGTGCTGCTACACGTGGAGGATGAAGACACCCACCGTCAGTTCATCGCGATGAGGGAGAAGCACAATGGTCGGGGTCTGAGCCACTATCTGGACAATCTTGACCGCATCAGGGCGATTCAAGAGGAGATGTTGGGAAAGGCTGACGAATCTGGATGGCTCATTCTCGATGCTAGCATTGGTGACCCGGTTGGACAGATAGGTGATTCGTTCGAGTAATTAGAATCCCAGCGTTTCGAGGATCATATCAGACCTCTCTTCAAGCTCCCCGAGAGAACCTTCGTTGAGGATAATAGCGTGAGCCTGATCCATCAGTATCTCAAGTCCCCATCCCCACTCGCGCTCCTCGCGTTTGGCAAACTCCTCTCCGCCACCGTCCTCTCCTCTCCCACGCTCCTCGAGCCATTCTGATCTAGACTGAGGCGCCGCTGACATCGCGACCACCGTGACATCGTCGATATGCTCCCTCAATCGATCCATCTCTTCGGGCTGGCGCATCCCATCAATGAGTACATCTGATACCTCCAAGGTACTCATCAAACTTGGAATCAGTCTGTCAACAACAATTTCCTCACCATGCTCCTCTCGCATCGAGAGAGCAGTCTTGCCTACGTTCTCTGGGGTTTCAGACAAACCCTTAGAGGCCATCTCAGAGCGCACGATATCACCCAATGATAGGACACTCATCCCTCGCTCGGACGCTTTTCGTGCCACCACACCTTTACCTGAGCCGGGTGGGCCACACAGCACCAACACACGACCCACCATGGTCTGTGGTAAGGGTTCCTTGGACATGACGCTTGCTGGGCCTAGGCTATCTGCCGACCCATTCCGCGTCCTCGCGCTTGAGGAAGGCCGACACTCCGATTTCCTTGTCCTCAGTGTCGAATAGAGCCACGAACTCAGACCGCTCTGTAAGAACTCCTTCTGTGAACGGAAGATCTAGAGCAGCACGAACGGCACGCTTCGCGACCCTGACGGTGTAAGGCGACTTCCTAGCTATATTCTCGGCTAGCGCAAACGTCTCTACTTCAAGCTCTTCAGGCTCGACCACCTTGTTGACCAGGCCAATACTCAATGCCTCCTCTGCCCCTACCATCTCCCCAGTCAGAGTCATTTCCATCGCTTTGCCGTAGCCTAGCAGTCTGCATAGGCGCTGAGTCCCACCGCCACCCGGTATCAGTCCGAGGTTAATTTCCGGCTGTCCGAATTTGGCCCGAGTAGAGGCGACTCTCAGATCACAGGCAAGCGCGAGTTCAGTGCCCCCGCCTAATGCGAAACCGTCTACCATGGCGATGGTTGGCTTGGAAAGATTCCAGACCGCCTCCCAAGCATTGTTCGCAAAGAATTCACGTACATCGTCCGAGTTCTTACCTGCGAATTCAGAGATATCTGCCCCCGCAGCGAAGGCTGTCGGTTTGGATCGCCCCCCTTCTTCTGGCGTCGATGGGGTTGCGCCTCGGATGACCACGGCCCTGACTGTGTCGTCCGACTCGACCCGTATGCACTGCTCCTTAATCGCCAAATGCGAATCACGGTTCAGAGCGTTGAGCTTCTCGGGTCGGTTCAACGTCCAGACGGCCACGACTCCACCCGAGGGACTGCACCCCTCAACAGCGATGTCATCAGTAAGCAGAACTCCACTCATGTGACGTCCACAGCCCCCCTCTGCTTCAATTTTCAGTTACCCGACTAATTCTCTTCGCGTGTGACTGGGGGGGGCATTGGAGGCATTCCTGGAGGAGGAGGCATTGGAGGCATTCCTGGAGGAGGAGGCATGCTCTCAGGAGAGGGCAAAGGTATCTCAGACACCTCCGAAGGAGCCTCTGTTGAGGTCTTCTTTGCCAGTATTTCCAGAGGTATTTTGACTTTCAGGATGCGTTCATCGTCAATTCGTATGTAGGAAACGCCCTGTGGCTTGCTAGTATCTGCTTCTTCAGGTTCCTCAAGCACAGTCAGTCCATGATTTGGGTCCTTCAGCAGAGCAGCGAGATCCTCGCCATCCTCAACAGCCGACCATGCCCTCGCCTTGGATGCTCTCCTCTCTGCTAGGTCCATCCTACGCTTCCTAACTAGCTTGGAACGTATCTCGGCCCGCTTGACCCTCCTGTCATTGACATACGCCTCGACTTCCGCCTCTTCCCCGGATTGCGGGTCCGATTCGGCCACGTATCTCGATGCCACAACGGTACCATCACCTGGGACGGGGGGCATAGGTGGAGTTGGCACCCCTTCATCCCCAGTCATCGATACCGGCGGTGGCATAGGCATAGGTGGAGGTAACGCCTCAGCAACGGGCTGCGCCACTTTCCCCCTGCTCCGCTTGATCTTATCTTCGCGACGCTCGCTTGCTCCCTCAAGCTCAAGCACGGGCTCAGGTAGATCGAATTCTGCTGGCGGCTCCTCCACAACCACAATCTCGGCCTTAGGTGGCTTGGGCACAGGAGAACGGCCTGAGAACATCAGAATCGATACCAGAGCGAGCAGTATCGTACCACCTGCGACTCTAGTAATCATGCTCGCCTCGCCCTGCAGGATTAGAAACAGTGGAATGCCTAGCAGAACCGCCGCCCAGAGGACCATACGAGTCAGTGAGACCATGCCTATCGGCCTATCACGGAGAGCGCTCCGTCTTCACCTTGACGGGGAGATGAGGAGGTCCGCGAGATGGTTCATCGCCCTGGCTCTGTGTGTGATTTCACTTCTTTTGCCTTCTCCCCACTCCCCAAAGGTGCGCCCATCACCCTCGTCAGGGATGAAGATAGGGTCGTAGCCGAACCCTTGATCCCCTCTAATTTTCTCGGAGATTCTACCTCTGCAAACGCCTGTACTGCTCCACTTCACGACTCCATCGGACACGATGGCGATCGCCCTATACTCGGCACCCCTCTGCCGATTGTCGGTCAGCATCCCAAGTAATCCTTCCAGACCGATTTCCCTCTCTACATCAGATGATTCAGCTCCCGGCCAGTTCTCGAAAGCATCGAGGAAGACTCCGGAATCTTCGACCATGATTGCAAATCCCTCAAACTCGGTGCCGCGTATCAGTTTGAGCGCCTGATCGATCTTGGCCTCAGCCACAGCTTCTAGGCCAAGTTCCTTCGGCTCCTCGAAGTCAGGAGGAACACCATCGACCAGTAATTGCTCGACGCGGTGGCCGGATAGTTCCAGTACTGCGGACGCCTCCTCCACTTTGTTGAGATTGCTGGTTGCGAACAGTATCCTCATCACATCGCCTATCCGTGATATCTGACCCTACCTCTGATAGCGTCGAACCTAGAGATGACATCACTGGCTCCAAATTCACCTCCTCTGTCTCTGAGGTAACCATCGACCATTGCCTCCACAGCACCTTCAAACTCGGAGTGACTAGCCGTCAGACATTCGTTGAGGACTTGCAGATCCAGTCCCATGTGCTCAAGTTCGGGTGAAATCCTAGCGAGGCCGAAATCAATCAAACTCAGAGAGCCCGAGGCATCGACTAGTATGTTGTGCGTGGTCATGTCTCCATGGGAGAAACCTTCCTCATGCAAACTCCTGATTAGCGCCCCGGTGGACTTGACCATGGCGAGATCTGCTGAACCGTCTCTGAGAGCATCGTACAGAGGCATACCTTCCATGCGAGAGAGCAGCATCCAGCCTCCCTCGACATCTAAATCGTACAGAGAGGGTGAAGGAAAGCCAATGAGATGTAGTTTGCCAAGAACTCGGGCCTCCACTGAAAGGCGCTGGCGTGTCAGCCTGCGGTCTAAATCAGGGTGTCTGTAGCCTCGTGGTCTACGCATTTTCAGGACTGCTGACTTGCCCATCCAGGTACCAGCTGTGACAGTAGCCTCCGCACCCTCATGAAGCACTTCGGAAGGTTCCCACATCGGTATGGTGGCGGTTCCCATGCAACTCCGAGATGAGATGCCTTGAAAGCGGTTGCACATAACGAAGGCTTGGGAGACATGACAATCGAGCTTCCGGCCGCTCCGATGCCACGTGGCAGTCTAATTCCGGGTTCTTATTCAGAATTCGAGATTGAGATGGAGGCAATACGTTTGCAAAGTGCCATTAAGCAGCCAGTGAGGTGGAGTTTGGATACCTGCAGGGCGATTGCACCACTCACTCTGGAGATTAACAATCTGAAGCGGGAGAACGATGTTTTCCTAATTGCCCACTCCTATCAGACCCCGGATATCACTTATGGCGTAGCCGACTCTGTGGCTGACAGTTACGCGCTTTCAAAGGAGGCTCGGGACGCCCCTCAACAGGCTATCCTGTTCTCCAGCGTTCGTTTCATGGCCGAGACCGCTAAGATAGTCAGCCCCCACAAACTTGTGCTCCACCCATCTCCCGAGGCGGGCTGCTCTTTGAGCGATGGTATTACCGCTCAGGACATCCGTGACCTCAAGCGGAAACACCCCGGAGTCCCCGTCGTGTGCTACATCAATACCAGTGCTGAGGTCAAGGCCGAGTGCGATGTCTGCGTAACCAGCAGCAATTACATGAGCATCTGCGAGATGCTTCCGGGTGACAGCCTAATCTTCGTCCCTGACCGTTTCATGGGTAAGCATCTGCAGAACCATTTGGTAGGAAAGAAGGAAGTAATCGTATTCGATGGGGAGTGCGAGGTGCACGCTGCATTCACAGGTGATAAGATTCGTAACTGGAGGAGGCGCACTGCTGCGGTCGGCATCAATCTGAAGGTACTCAGTCATCCTGAGTGTGATGCCGAAGTAATAGAGGAGAGTGATTTCGTCGGTAGCAGCGAGGTGTTGATGAACGAGGCACTTCGCCTAGCCTCGGAGGGAAACAAGGATTTGATGCTAATCACCGAGTGTGGTACTGCTGATAGGGTGATGGCGGAGTCTGACGATGATCTAAACCTGATAGGAGCATGTGTGATGTGCCCTCACATGAAGACGACCCAACTCGAGGACATTCTACAGGCACTCAGAAATCCTCGTCCCGAGCAGGTCATCGAACTCGATGCAGATGTCATTGAGAGAGCGAGAAGCAGCCTCGATGAGATGTTCCGACTCACTGAGCAATCAGTTTCGGCGTTCTGAGGCGGCTTGGTACGCCCACAGGAACAATAGTGGTATCAACATCAGGATTGCTGCTTGCAGAATCACTGATGAGTATGGCTGAAAAGTCTCTCCTGAATATACCTTGAGAGAGGATGTCCCGTCAGAATCAACCTCGACCCAAGCTACGTCCTCCAGCAGCACTTGGGGATCCAACTGATTGACATCGTCGTCGTGGGTTATCGCTAGAGTAGTGTTCGCATCGATGTCATGTAAGTAGACGTCATTGGCCGTTGCTACTTCTTCAGGGTCCAGCGACGGATCCCAGAAAGGTATCTGGAGGAATGCAACGCGTCCGTGAGCGACGCTTGGAGATGATGACTGCCAAATCGGGTCGGAGAGCAAAGTCTGCTCTCCGGTCAGTATGTCCACCAGAACAGTTCGGTTGACTGGGCCGACATCGACTACCGCGACAACCCAAGACGGATCCATGTCGATGTCAATAATCTCCGCTTCACTGTAGTTTACTGCGATACCGGAGATCTCCTCCAAGTACTCATCCTCATCCTCGGAGGCCGTTACATCCAGAGTCAGACTGATGGAGATGCTACCTGAAATCGAAGTTACGTTCACAGTAGGTGAGGACGATGCTCCAACAGCCCACGCCACCAACTGCTCGGATGCGGCTACGATTGAAAATGCCCCCTCGGATACTACTGTGGTGACAGGTACCTGCTCGTCATCCACAATCTCCAGATAATCTTCGTGGACCATTATCAGCAGAGGCTGACCTGTCACCGATTCAGCTATGGTTACATCGAGCAACACTTCGCTCTCGTTGCGACTGAACTTCGGAGTGAACTCGGTGCCGATTGACTCAAGATCGTAGTAATCCAACCTATGTGAGTCGTGAAGCACCAGTGAGGAGCCCGAGATGACAACGGCTGGTGAAAATCCCCATGGCTCACCCGAGATTATACTACCTTGCTCGGCACTCACATTCCAGACGCTTATCGAGACACCCATGGATTCAGGGTCCTCCTCAACCGAAACCAGCCACCCGTCAGAGCCGGCAGCTGACGTCGGCCACTCCACTCCCTCGACAGGAAAGTCCTGATGCGTGGCATCCCATAGCAACACTAAGCCAGTGGAGAGGAGTAGTGCTGCGATTATCGCACTGGTCTGCTTCCTGCTCGGCTCCCTTAGTGGTCTGAACACAGAGATAATGCTGCTGACTGTACCTCGGATTGACTTACTCGGATCTGCGATAGCGCGCGCCAGCCTGCGGCTGAATAAACGCTCATCTGCAACATTCCACAATGGCTGATTGGTCTTAGAAGTCATCTGGACTGCTATGATTCCTACTGCCATGCCGCCGATGATGTCTACTATCCAGTGAATGCCGAGGTAGATGATGGTGAATGCAGTCAACATTGTGAACATCATCAGGAAGTTGCAGTACTTCTCCCACCTGCCGTCATCATCCCATCTTTGCATGGTCAGCCAGATTGCGAATGGCAGCCCAATGTGCAGGCTGGGCATACCGTTAGAGAACGGATCTATGCGTGTGAACCAGTTATTGATTTCGGGAGTCAGGTCGTAAGCGATGGTCTGCATAGCCGGAATGTGATTCCCGGTCACTCCTACGTTGAAGAACAGGTAGAATGGGATGGCTATGACGTAGACCCAAAACATCGACAGCGACACCCTGTCAGCCATGTGCCTGTCATCGAAGTATATTGGATACAGGAAGGAGGCGAAGGTGGCGGTCATGAAGCCCATGACGTAGAAGTGAGTAAGCGCTTCGTCGAGGAACATGTTACGGAGCCCCTGCTGTACCCACAGCACAATGTCGCCTTCTATGGCATACACATAGGGAGTCATATCGATCTGGGTGTTAGCCATCAGAGTCCTGTCCATGCCATCCAGCAGATCCTTCCAGAGATAGACTGAGAAGACCACAATCATATGCGCCCAGTAGCGTCTGAACATGTCAATGAAACCGTCAAGACTGAGTTTCGCATACTTCGGCTTGAACAACGGCATCATCGCTATGCTGAGTATGATTGCACCTGTGACCCAGGTGATGTAGATGCCAGTGCCCGCTGCCATGCCCTGTACTTTTCGGGTCGTGAGCGCGTCATCAAGTCGACCCCTCTGCGAGAGGCTCTGTCAAGTAATGCGCACCTGAGGTCCGGAGCCCTCTTCGAGGGTGGCCAGAATGTTGTCCACTATCGAGTCGAACGAGCTCGCTGTATCGCCGTCGGGCTCAGCAATAATTCGATGCACCCCGTCATCACCCCCTCTGACTATCCCAGGATCGAAAGGCAGGGAGCCGAGGAACGGCACATCCAGTTCTGTGGCGGCGGAGGCACCACCTCCGGACTTGAAGACATCCAGAGTCAGTGACCAGTCGCCCGCTTCATCAGCCAACGCCTGCAGAGGTACACCTGCCGGCCCCATTACCGAGACCTCGGTACTAGGCTCGGCTGTACCTCGGATAGTGTAACCACTCATGTTCTCGACCACGCCTAGCACAGGGACAGAGAGTGTCTTTGCGAAGTTGATCGACTTGCGACTATCGAGCAGCGCCACCTCCTGAGGCGTAGTGACGATTACCACACCATCAATTCCCGGCAGATTCTGGCTGACTGTGAGAGGTTCGTCACTGGTTCCGGGAGGGAAGTCGATGATGAGAGCGTCGAGCTCACCCCAAGCCACGTCACCAATGAACTGCTGGATAGCCCCGAGCTTAATTGGCCCCCTCCATATAACCGGCTTGTCAGGATCCTCGAGCAGGAAAGCCATCGAGATTACCTTCAGCCCGTGAGGACCAGGAGCGGGATGTATCTGACCATCTTCGACATTCAGCTCGGCTGCCTCTATGCCAAGCATCTTTGGCACATTAGGGCCGGTGATATCGATGTCCATCAAACCGACTTTCATGCCCCTACGCGCGAGGCACAATGCGAGCCCCGTTGCGACGGTGGACTTGCCCACACCTCCTTTGCCGGATAGCACCATGACCTTGTGCTTGATATCCTCGTCTAGTTTGGTTATCCGCAACTTGCGTTGCATCTGTTGGTAGGCCTGCTCCATCTGCGCTTTCTGCTCAAGAGAACCACCATCTTCGGCAGTCTTCTCATCTGAATCACCCGTATGGTGGCTGATTGGTGAATCTGTCATGTCACGCTCGCGGCATGAGGCATACTTGAATTCTGTTCAGACATTCTAAGACTCCGTATTGCGAATATTGTGGTTTAGTTCATTAAATCCGGACCATACAGGATTGCCATGCGACTGCTGTTTGTCTGTGTCGGCAACACCTGCCGCAGTCAGATGGCCGAGGCTGTAGCTAAGCACATGGGCCATGAGGCCCAATCTGCTGGAACGAACCCTGGCCCTGCAGTGGCCCAGGACGCAATCAAGGTGACCGGAGAGATTGGCATAGAAATGAGCGGGCAGTACCCCAAATCAATCGATGATATCGTCATCACAGGTTTCGACTGGATAGTCAGTATGGGTTGTGGTGTCGAATGTCCAACCCTACCGATGGACGATGATTGGGGACTAGAGGACCCGGTGGGCCGGGGTGAGGCTTTCTACAGAAAAACTCTCGAAGAAATCAAGCAGCGGCTCCTAACACTGGATTGAGATAAACCGACGCTTAGAAAAGCGATTCTAGTTTCCCGGATTCCACACGAGTGTAGTGTAGTGGTTATCACCGGGCGTTGCCAACGCCTGAACCCGGGTTCAAATCCCGGCACTCGTACCATTCGATTGTTACGGATGCCCTCAAATCGTCTGCAGAAACGTCTTCGACAGATTCAATATGTGATGCCCCTGACTCCACATCATGAAAGAATTCAGAATCAACATGAGTGATGAACCAGGTTCTCTAGCTGAGCTCTGCGAGACCATCGCTTCGAAAGATGTCAACATACTGGCTATCGTTGCAATATCAGGTGAATCCGCATCTGCTGCGATTCTGACCGACAACGCAGATGCTACCTCTGCGGCGCTCGATGGCATTGGTGCCGATTACTCGGTAGCAGAACTCAAGTCAGCCAAGTTAGATCACAAGCCAGGATCTTTGGCCGCCTTCACAAGAGGGATGGGTAATTCCGGGGTCAACCTCACATCGCTGTATGTCATGTCAATAGACGGCGACAGCGCCACCATTGGTTACACCACCGACTGATGCAAGCGGACATGGTCTAGTGGTTATGACAGTAGGTTCCCAACCTGCTAACCCGGGTTCAACTCCCGGTGTCCGCACCAATCGCATGCGATGGATTTAGCATCTCTAATGCCCAAATCTGGGCGAGCCCACCACTTCAGTAGTTACCGATGGCCGATAGGCAGCGCTCTACCAGAGTGCCAAGCTCACCAATCAACGCATCCTCCTCGTTTGCGAATCTGAGTGTCACTGCTCCGGACTTCCTTGACCCAAGACTGGCAGGGAGCATGTCGGGGTAGTAGTACAGCGGCAGCAGGTAGACCCCAACGTGGTGGAGTTGTATCCTGACGCTGGCGAAGGGCCTGCCCGATTCAGTCTCGATCCTGAGGTCTCCTGGCTCGTCCACGGTGACCGGCAGCCCCGCAGAACCGTCTCTTACTATCTCAGCCAGCCTAGCCCAAAGGAACAGGTGGCTGGGGTTCTTCATCGCTCGACCTTCTTGCCGCTGGTCCAGTCATAAATGCCCTTCCCGACCTTCTTGCCTAGGTCACCTGCCTCGACCAGTTGGTCTAGCATTGGGTGCGGCCGGTAACTCTCGTCATCAAAGGCATCCGCGAGGTTATTGAGAATGTCACGTCGCACATCTAGGCCAACGAGGTCGCTGAGTTCCAGCGGCCCCATAGGATGCCTGTAACCCAGACGCATCGCCGTGTCTATGTCGCTTGCCGAGGCAACTCCGTCAGCCAGCATGCGAACCGCCTCGTTGCCGAGGACGACCCCGAGGCGACTTGTCGCGAAACCCGGGACATCGCGCACCACAATAGTTGTCTTCCCCATCGCAGAACCGATTGATTGTGCGGCTGCGATGGTCTCCTCGGAGACAGTGTCGTGGCGCACCAACTCAAGCAGGCTCATCAGCGGTACCGGATTGAAGAAATGCATCCCGACGACCCTCTCGGGGCAGCCCGTAGATTGTGCTATCTCTGAGATTGGTAACCCCGAGGTGTTGGTCGCGAGCATCGCGTGACTCGGTGCTAGACGCTCCAGTTCGGCGAAGATATCTTGCTTCAACTGCATGTTCTCTGGAACCGCCTCGATGACGAGGTCAGCATCTTTGACCGCCTCAGCCAAGTTATTGACAGCTCTCAGGTTTCCCGACCATTCGGCCTTCTGGGCGACCGAGGTCTTGCCCCGCTCGATACCCATGTCCCAAAAATTCTCGATTGTAGCCATCCCTTTGGTCAGGCCCTCTGGAAACGCGTCGTACAAACAGGTCTTCCACCCGGTCTGGGCGCAAACCTGGGCTATTCCCGCACCCATAGTCCCAGCGCCAACGACGGCGACACTATGGACATCCATCCAATTACTCCCTGCCATAGGCTGCAAGCGCGGCTTGGAATAGCCTCTGGCGTGGCACATCGTGCTCTATGAAGCAAGTGAATGGAGCGACGTCCTTCAGTAACTCAATGGCGCTAACGTAGGCGCCGTATACGAATGGGTCAACTGTATTGGTGGCTGGAATTTCAATTCCCAACTTGACTAGGCCCATTCTTGTATCATCGTCCCAGATGGCGTACGTGTGGTTGGTGAAGTGGAGGTAGGCGGACAGTCTACGCAGATCAGATCTCGCCTTTTCGGTGAAGCTCTCTAGCAGAAGCGTGTCCGGATATCTGATGGCGTACAGCGCCAACATAACCTCTCTTTGAGTCTCCTCGCGCCAATCTCGCTTCTCCAGTCCCATCCAAGAGTCAATCATGTCTAGCATCTCGGGAGTATACGGTCTGCGGACTCTGTACAGTAGTTCCTCGTAACCATCTGCATCTCCCTCTTCGGATTGGTGGTGTTGGTGAAAGTATTCAGTCAACTTATCGAAGAACGGTCGACACCGCTCTTTGTTGAACGATGTCAGCGCTACGTGCTGCATATCGAGGCCCCCGGAAGGTTCAGTTTCCCTTCCATTCTCGGTACTGAATCCACTCCTGTTGCATGTACTCGTTGACCAGTCTGCTCTCGTCTTCGTCAGTGGGGGTGACTGTGGATACGTACTCATCCCAAGCGACATCATCACCTTCGAACTCCTCTCCGTGGACGGTGTAGCGCTTGCCAGCGAATTTTCCTATTCCGCGCATGAACTTGTCCGAGGGGATGTAGAGCTCCGGTTCGCCCTCCTTGCGGACTTTACTGATTCTGCGCATCTCGTCTCTTAGCTCTTGGAAGTAAAGATCCCTGCTGGCTTCGTTCAGATGCTCCCTGTCTGCAGGCTCCTGCGCCTCTCGTTCGTCGTATCTGCCCTTGACTCCGTAGACATATGCCCATTGTGCACTAGTAGAGTCGTCCGTACCGAACAGATCCAGGCCTGTACTAACCCACTTGTTGACGTACTTCTGAAGCAACTCGCATGGGATTACGCCCTGTTTCACTATCCGTCGCAGGCCATTGGCTCCAGTTCCGAGATGGAACGACTCCTCTTTGAGCATCGGGCCCATGCTAGCGGCTAGTGGCTTGAAAGACGAGGTACTAAGCATCTTGAGTTGATATTTGCCATCACGGTCGATGAAGTGGGTGAAGCAGAAGAAGTCAAGCCAGTGGTCGATTGGTGCGTTGAAAGAGCCTAGAATCCTAGTGCCCTCCTGAGCGTTCCTCTCGAGTAGCTTGGCTGCCTCGCGCATACCCTGTTCACCGAAGAATGTGCAAAGAAGATAGGCCATCTGCCAGCCGTGGCGCTGCTCCTCACACATGATTCGAAGAGCCGATTTACGGTCGTACTCGGTCGGCGCCGAGGCCAGCAGATGATTCTGTTGCTCAACTGATGCGAACTCTGTGTCGCCTTGGACACTCACCATGTTGATGATGGCGTCTCGAATGGTCTGCTGGGGAATTTGCATCCTACGATTCCACTTTGGTTTGCCTTCGAAATCGCCAAATTCGATTTGGTTACCAGCAGTGTCCCAGTCGAACTTGATGTCGAAGCGGTAGTCACCGAGCCACGAAGGATCGAAGCCTATTCTGGTCTGCCACTCGTTGAAGTCGTCAATCCATCCCTCAAAGTTCTGAGTGTAGTCAGCGACCACTTCAGTATCCGCCATAATCTCCCGACTCCCTTTTCGCTTTTGAAGTAATATCCGAACGGTACAAATCAATCCTTGGGACTCTTTCTCCGAACCGACTCAGAGAACTCTTCGATTACCCTGTGCTCGATAAGTTGAATCATCTCGCAGAGTGTCGATTTGGAGACGCCTACTTTGCTTGCCAAATTAGTCAAGGTAATCCTCCTCGGAGTGTCGTAGTACCCGTGCCTCACTGCGAGATCGAAGACTTCTCTCTGTCGCACAGTGAGCAATCTCGACTCCCCTTCCTTCGATAGTGAGTGAATCTTGTGATGCAATCCTAACTTATTCAGCCCCTCTACCAGATTCTTCATGTGCATGTTGTCAGTGACGAATTCCCAATCTACCCAGCCGTCCCTGACTTCGAATGGGGTGTGGGGTAGCACCTCAGCCTCGATCAGAGGCCGCAGGAACCCGCCCCCCCCTTTCATGATGGTGATGTTGATTTCGACCGAATCGGCGTGTTCATCGAAGAATAAGACAGCCTCGACCCCTGGGTGTGAAGACAGTTCATCCTTGAACTTCTGCAGTCCGTACCCGCTGGCCCTCCCTCGAGCCGAGCCACGGCCCTTGGATAGGGCCATGTGCTCTTCTATTCGCAAAATGATATGGTGGTTGGACCTCGAAACATCACCGGCCCAGTGACCGTCCGGCAGACGTATCGATATGTACAGATGCTGCATCGCCACCCCTGCTCCTCTCAAGGCTCCTTCTTTATTCATCTTCGTCACTCACCTCTGTCCTCGCACCACCATGCGGGATGATGTGGACTATGATTAATGAGGCCGCAAGACCGAGCAGGAACGGGGGCATCAAACTGGGCTCCCCCGCTCCAGGGGAATCGTCACTGGGTGGCCCCTTCATCAATCCGGTGAGCACCGACCACGCGTCGTCGGAATCAGCGGTACCATCTCCATCTACGGTGTTCGCATACACGCGGTAACTGATGTCGCGGGCGTATGAGGATGGCGCAGTCCAGATGACAGTCCACGTCCTGTCCATATTGCCCGACTCTGTATGGGTGGCCTCACCGTCCACCACATGCACCGCATCGTCGAGTACAGACAGGCTTCCGGCATCCACATGCAGGTTGAATCCCCCCAGGGCGCTGCCGTCCTCACTGACCGAGCTCAGGGCGGTGATTGAGATCTCGTACTTGACAGAGGCTTCCCACTTCTCTGGGAATCCTGTGACTTCTATGCTCACGCTGTCGCTAGCTATCCCTCCACCATGGCACAAGCAGCCGTGCTCCACCGCTTCTCCAGTGATGCCAATGGGATAGGACATTGTGGTGGGGGCCAAGACGGTGAAAATAATGAAGAAAAAGCATGCCAGCCATCTAAAGACACAAGGTCCCTTATTTTCCATCTAGACCCCCGAACATGGGTGGTATACCGAAGTCAATCACACTCGTCCCGAACATGTTCGGTTCATTCTGTTAGTGTGTCTACCATCACTCAGTCATCTCAGGAAGCACATCGAAGTCGTGCTTAGGAGGTGGGGAGGAGGTGGACCATTCGAAAGTGGTAGCGTTCCAAGGGTTGTCACCTGCCTCATCGCCTGATTTCATGCTACGGATGAAGTTCCAGAAGAATATCAGCTGGGCTACGAATACCACCAACGAGCCGATTGTGGAGAACATCTGCTCGGTTGCCCAGCCAGTGCTTTCTTCGTAGACATAGATCCTGCGGGGCATGTCCCACATCCCGAAGAGTGGGATGAAAGTTAGATTGATTCCGAGGAAAGTAAGCCAGAAGTGCCACCAACCCAGAGTTCTATCCAGCATCCGGCCGAATATCTTGGGATACCAGTAGTAGATTCCGCCGAGAGTCATAACCGCAACAGAACCTAGGGTGTAGTGGAAGTGAGCCACAAGGTAGTAGGTTCCTCTGAGTTGAACGTCCATCGCTAAGCTGGAGAGGTAAACTCCGGTAATTCCGCCAATTAGGAAGATACCAATTGCCCCCATAACAAACGCTAGAGGAAGTTTGGTGAAGTCAGGTTTTGATTTGTAGAAAGTACCCAATAGACTCAGGTACACTAGCCCGAAGGGCACAGTGATTAGTTCAGTCCCAATACTTTCGATTTTCCTGAAGGTTGGATCTATTCCAGTGATGAACATGTGATGGGCCCAGACGAGTACGCTGAGAACAGTTGCCACAGTCAAGGCCCAGAGGATTATTCGCCGGCCATACAGATGCCGTCGTACAAACGTCGGAACAATCTCCATTGCCATGCCTAGTCCAGGTAGCAGCACGACGTAGACCTCAGGGTGTCCAAAGAACCAGAAGATGTGTAGCCACCAAGTAGTACCATCAATGGAAGGATCGAAGAACATCGTACCGAAAACCCGGTCACCGACCAGCATCAACACCGCGCCTAGGAGTGCTGGGAATATCACCAACATCAGAATTACAGTAAATAGCATTGTCCAAGTGTACATCGGCATTTGCATCAATCCCATACTGGGGATACGGTGTCTGAGAATTGTGACTAGGAAGTTGATGGTCGAAGCAGTAACGGATAGGATTAGCAGGACCAGACCCGCTCCAGCGAGAGACACCCCCGCACCAGGAGTGTACTCGATGCTAGTCAATGGCGAGTAGAAGGTCCATCCCACATTCGCAGCACCACCAAAGAAGAAGCCCGAGGCTGCAGTCAGTCCGCCTAGCACGTAGGCCCAGAACGAGAATGCGTTCAGCCTTGGGAAAGCCATGTCCCTAGCCCCAATTTGCAAGGGGACCATGTAGTTCGCGAATGCGAACGCCATCGGAGAGACGGCGAAGAGCACCATTACAGCACCGTGCATGGTGACTGCTTCGTTGAACAACCCCCCTGTCATGAAGTCGTTATTCGGCACCATTAGTTGCAGGCGAATAAGTATGGATAGTGCTAGGCCTATCACGGTGAAAATAATCGATGCCCACAGGTAAAGCAATCCGATGTCCTTGTGGTTAGTCGTGCTCAGCCAGTGGATGAGTTCGGCCTTGCCGAAGTTCTCCTTGCGCCACAGCACGATGACAATGTGCAGTATGATTACCAGCAGCGCGCCTACAATAATCAACCAGGCTGGCTCGTCTATGTCGATGAGCGATCCAGAGCCAGCGTTCACTCCCGCGACTTTGAACTCGAGAACGTTCCAGTGGTCTTCCGAGTTCGCTGTGGAATCACCATTCACCGAGTTCACCAGGAGGACGAACTCAGCGACAACGTTGTCTGAGCTGGGTGTGACCCACTCGATTTGCCAAGCACGCTGGTCATTGCCCTCTTCGGTGTGTGTGGCAGAACTTTCCATAATCTGAACCGATTCGTCGATGGCGACCAGACTGCCTCGGTCGACCTTCAGGTTGAAGCCGCCGAGATTCTCTCCGCCAGCATCAGGCCCGCCAGTGAACGAGATGTCCAAGATATAGGCCTCCCCAGCGACAAAGGTCTCCGGCAGACCTTCAATCGATGGAATCACGCTTTCATCTGCCACAGAGCTGTGGCAGCTACATCCGTTGTTGATGCTTGCACCGTTAATCCCCGACGGCAGAGCGCCTAACTGCGGAGTCAGGGCCAACAACAGCGATAGAGCCAGCAGGGCACCGAGGTAGTGCTTCTGTCGCATTGGGAGCATCAGGCAACACCTCCAGAATACCACATATCGAAGTCATCCTTCTCCATCACTTCTAACACACCTATCATGATGGTGTGTTCATCACCACATAATTCGAAACACCTGACTGGGTATGTTCCAGTCTCCTCAGCCTGAATCCAACCGGTGTTCACACGCCCCGGTATCGCATCCACCTTGATCCGGTGTTCGGGCAGGGCATAGGAGTGGAAGACGTCACCACTCGTCACCTCGAAGACGACGGGCACATCCACCGGTACACGCAAAGGCTCTCCCGATGCGCTGGTGTAGGATATTCCATTGGGATACTGGTAGTCCCAGTAGTACTGATACCCCGTGATTTCGACAGTGAACGAGTCATCGGTAGTGTGCTCTTCGTGCTTCTCAAAGAAATCGATGGAATCGAATGTGACGTCGGAGAGCACTAACAGGAACAGGGCGATGACAATAGTAATGCCCCACGCGACCCTATTGTCTCCCCTCTCTTCCGGTCTCTGCCCGATTCTCATGTCATCACCCGATCCATCAGGTTCGGTTGTCAGCAGCCACAGGAAGTAGATGTACACCCCCATGCCTATCACAGTGCCTAGGCCCCAGTAAAGAGTGAACAACTCGTCATACACCTCAGCATGGGCCCCCGTGCCCCCAAGTCCCTGAAACCAGTTGAAGATGGAAGCGAAGGTCAATGCTAGGATGACGATGCTGGCGGAAATAATGCCAAATGTTCTCCTATCCATCAAATCACCTCCAGATAGACGACGAGGAAGAGGACGATCCAAACGGCATCGACGAAGTGCCAGTACATCGTGACAGCGCGGTAACCGTCGTGCCTGTCTGTAGACATGTACCCGTTACGCATCAGCACTGCTACCACGATGAACACCAGCAGCCCGACCAGGACGTGCAGTCCATGCAGCCCTGTCAGTGAGAAGAAGGCGGTGCCGTAGGGATGATCGCCCCACAGGAACCCGGCATTGGAGTACTCGTACATCTGGATTGCCAAGAAGGCCAAGCCCAATGCTATAGCCGCATAGAGCGACTTGCCCGCCTCTTGCAGACGCCCTTCGCTGTGAAAACCGGCTGAGTAGTGCGCGAGCACGCCCGAGGATAGCAGCAGGACGGTGTTCAGACCGACCAGAGCTATGTCGTGCTCCACCCCGGTCGCTGGCCATGAGCCCCCCACCGCACTTTCCCAACTCAATGTGTGCCAGCGGGCCCAGAACCAGTACGCGAAGAACGAGGCGAATATTATGCACTCGGTTATGATAATCCACACCATCGCCCATGTGGCGTCCCCCCAATCCCCTGCCGAGGACCGAGTGGATCGGTAAGGCCAGAGGTCGACTTCTTCTCTCATCCAGTTAGATATCGAGAGCACGAGGAGTGGTATCCCGAGGACAGCGAGGGGCCATATCAGCAGTCCACCGAGACACAGCGTCACGGAGAGAGCGAGCATGATTGGAGCGAGACTGGAATGAACTTCTCCCTCTCCGGCTTTCTCAACATACTCAGACACAATGTTCTCTACTTCACTAGCGGACATGACCTCACCGCTTGCTGGCTAGATACACAGAGCATTACCGAGTCGCCTGACAAGTTCGGTGATGCCATTAACACCGAACCGGTTCGGTGAGAATAACAACTCCCTCCTCCCTATCCGCGACCCGTGGAGGAACCATCAGGCCAGGAAACGCCCCGCCGACTCCTAATCTTTCCAGTGCTCCTGGCATTGCTTCTGGCGGTCTCGCCGATTCTTCTGTTCGGAGACGATGCGGACAGCGGGGCGGTCTTGAGAGAGGATCTATCCGAGGCGCAGTTAGAGACTCTAGCGGAACTCGACTTCGCGAGGACGCCTGCAGATGTGAGGGGAGGTATGACCGCATTGAACCAAGCTTTCCTTCTGGATTCTGGCTCACTGGTTGTGGCGGGGACGTGGGAAGGTTCACTGGAGCTTGGAAATTGGTCCGATGAGTCCGTTGGCGGTAGGGATCTCTTCGTAGCCGAGTTGACTACTGATGGAGATTGGTCTTCAGCCCATTTCGCTGGCTCTTCAGGCGAGGATTCTATCGCATTACTCTCGATATCAGGAGATAGGCTGTCCGTATGGGGTCGGGTGAACGGCGAAGCACGATTCGCCTCTGAGATTCTCGACCATCACACTGGATGGTCACCGACAGCCTTCGAAGCACATCTCTACATTGACGAGGGTTGGCAGAGAGTCTGGCAGATAGACGATGAACTGCTGCCCGTTTCCTCAACCAGCCTGTGGTGCGGCTTCGCGTGATTCACATCTGCTCGAAAATCTGTTGCATCCCAACTATCAGATTCATAGTCTCCTCGAGACAACCCGTCTGAGTCACCCGGCCAATGATTTCGCCGTTCGCGTTTACCACGTATAGCCGACGAATCTCCTCCATCAACAGCATTTTCAGGACCGAACCTACGGGCAGATCCTCTTCGATAGTCACTAGGGGGTAACTCATGATGTCACTCAATTCCATCTCAGAAGGGTCTTCACCCGGACGGAAGCATTTTCTGAGCAAGTCTCTCTCTGTCACAACTCCTTCAGGCTGCCCCCTACGGGTCACAATGACAGACCAGACTCCAGCATTATGCATGGATTCCATCGCCTCGGTGACTTTCGTACGTTCACTCAGGCAAACCACGTTATTGTCAATCATCTTGCTCATGCTGAATTCGAAATTCATCATCCATCCCTTATCATTCAATTTCCTGCACTACAGAATAGGTTCCCGGCTTTACTCGCCGTTTTCGTCATAGACAGTCGTGTCTTCAGCACCAGTGACTTCGATGATTCCGATAGCTCCCTTGTGGAAAGCACGGGTCAAAGCGTGGTCAACTAGGATGTAGTTTGCTGGTACTTCGAATGATAGGTCGACAACAACTGCTCCACCAGGTGGTACGAGTACAGTTTGCACACTCACCATAGGATCATCACCTACGGCTCCATAATTCCAAACAGTGTCAAAGATTTCTCCGATGACGTGGAAGGATGAGATTGTGTTAGGCCCCCCAACTCCGAAGTAAATTCGCATGGTTTCACCAACGTTTGCCTTGATGGTGTTCTCTCCGGTGAATCCGTGGAACTTGCCGTTGAAGACAACATATGTTGGGTTTTCATCGAACATTGCAACATCGTCGAACTCTTGGTGACCATCGGTTCCAGGCTTCCACTTTGTGTAAATGTCGCCTTGCATGATGTAAATCTCTTTGTCAACTGTAGGGAGAGGAGTCTCCGGCTCGATGAGAATCATTCCATACATTCCCTTGCTGATGTGAGTTGGCACGTCAGGTGTGGCACAGTGGTAGACGAATAGTCCAGCGTGTTGTGCAAGGAAGGAGAAGGAAGTAGTCTCTCCAGGTGCGGTTCCGGTAGCTGCTGCCCCGCCTCCTTGCCCAGTAACTGCGTGAAAGTCGACGTTGTGGTCCATTGTGCTCTCAGCGTTATTGCTGAAGTGAACGACCACAGTGTCCCCAACACGTGCTCGGAACATTGGACCAGGAACTGTACCATTATATGTCCAGTAGGCGAAAGTTGTACCATCTTCAATCTCTGCAGTCACTTCGACAGCTTCCATGTAAATATGAACAGTTTCAGCTATATCACGGTCGATCGGTGCTGGCATCAAGAAAGGATTGCGGGAAATATCGTCAGTATCTACAGCGAGTGCAGCACCAATTTCCTCAACAATTGCTCCGGTGTTACCATCTTCGCCGACAATGAATGCGCCTTCCATGCCGCCGGAACGGTGGCCTGGAATTGTACAGTAGTAAGCGAATGTCCCTTCATCGTCTGCGATGAAAGTAAAGGAATCTTGGCTTCCTTCAGCATTCAATTGCTCAGTAGCGATGTTGTATCCTTCGATTTCAATATCGTGGATATTGATTTCTCCCATGGTTAGTGTTATGGTGACTTGGTCACCAACATCAACAGCAAGATCAGGATTTACTAATCCGTCAATATCGCCACCGACACCAATAAATTGCATCATTTCGGCACGCAGTGTGTAGGAAACTTCGTCGAATGTAACAACTGGTACACACTCATCTCCAACTAGTCCTGTGCCATCACCGCACACAATATCAGGGCCTCCTCCAACACACCCCGCAATCGAAGTAACTATCAACAGCAATGCCAAGGAAGTCGCTCCAGTTTTCTTCATTCCATTCATTTTCACTATCTTATTTTTCAAGGTCTTCTCCTCCGCGGGTTTTGCCCACAATGGGTAGGGGAATGAAACCTAACTTACAACATAGTCACGAACATGGGAGGTGTTTGAAATCACACCTAGTGCCTGTTCGGAGATGTTCGGAACAGGAGTTAGGGCAGACTCCGGAATTCCAATCCTGTGGCATTTGATTTGCACACCTTGAGATTGGCAGGCGGAGAGGCAGCTGCACAGTGGGCAATGGAGCAGGAGAACTGGGTTATCATCGGTATCGACCACGAGGAGGACCACCTTAGTCTGAGATTAGTCAGAGAGTTGCAGAAACTCGGTAAATCGGTACATCTGGTTTGTCCTAGATGTGCTAGGGATGGAATCAAGCTGCTCCGTCTGCCAGTTTACGAGTTCATCGAGGACATAGACGAGCAGGTGGATGTCATCAGCCTGCATGGAGACGTGGATCAGTGGACATTAACCCCTCATATCTCACAGAGAATGCAGTGGTACGGAGACATCAAGGTGATTTGGCCTCCCGAGAATTTAGTCGACGATAGGTGGGTGTCCGAGATGTACGATTACGGAATTGCAGTTGCCTACAACTG
>Ga0208522_1000271_pt1 | contig 35948 bp, 28 predicted proteins | sample ETNtaG_25_FD_185763 | JGI IMG/M metagenome (GOLD analysis project Ga0208522, IMG submission 185763) | Marine microbial and viral communities from oxygen minimum zone, Eastern Pacific Ocean - ETNP201302SV86 (SPAdes) (version 2) | ecosystem: Environmental > Aquatic > Marine > Oceanic ... | reverse complement strand
GATACAGTCTGTAGTCGAATATTCTATGATAGACACAATAGACCTTATGTTATATTATTCTGGAGAAGGTACGACAATAGCAGGTGATAAGTGTATTATCCCTTATGATGCAGATAAAAATAAGATTCATTCATTTTTTAAGATAAAAGATCTTTATTCCATGCTTCATGAGATTAAAAAAATTGATAACATAGGTGATATTTTCGTTTTTATGGATGTTGATTTTAATAATTCTGCTTTTAAGCAAAATCTGATAGCTTCTGCACCGGCTACAGATGACAAGAAGAAAAAGAAGAAAAAGAAGAAAAAGAAGAAAAATGTTGAGGAAATAGTCCAGCCAGTTTTTCCAGAGGAGCTAATACCGCCAACAGGCATAACAACCTTTTATGCTGCAAATACTACTGAAAAATCATATGATCATCCAGACTCGAATAATGGAATCTTTACTTATTATATGTTAAAAGGCCTCCGCGGAGATGCGGACAATGGAGACAAGGCAATTACAGTAGAGGAACTCCATAACTATATTCGTAAGAATGTACATGATACAACAAAAAGTTTATACTCCAGCTTGCCACAAACCCCTCAGCTTTTTACTGAAAAACCCAATAGAGTTCTTTTACGCCTGCCCTAATTGTGAACCAGTCTAAACGGCACTCAGGAATAATATTGTAGTGTTAATTAAGACAATGAAAAATATAATCATCGTACTTTTATTAATTGAGTTCTGTTTCTCAAAAACGGTTTCGATTTCGGGTAGTATTATTAATGGTGAAGGTAAACCTTCACGCAAGGCTGAGGTAACCCTTTTTGGAATCGATGATTCGCCAATTGGTTTAGTAAAAACAAATCGTAAGGGACGATTTGAATTCTCCGATATTAACCCGGATTATTATTATTTGGTTGCCAACCACCCTGAGGAGGGTATGGTCAGGATAAAGATCAATCCGCGAAAGTCAAGAAATCGAGATCTGCTACTTCGATTAAATCTAAAAAAAGAAATAGAAATACCATTGATATATACATACTCTAATGTAAAGCCTATACAAAAGGACCCTGCATTGCGTATCAAAAAAATAAATACATCGGTTGATGATAAATCTATTCAGCTGAGCTGGAAAACAATACCCCAGGCAACAAAATATGAAATATATAGAGATGATAAATTGTTGTTTAAAACTGAAGGTGATACTTATTTAGATAGTACCACTAATCCTGGTGTTAAATACTGTTATCAGATAATCGCGATTGGCAAATATGGTGTCACAGGTGTATTAAGTGAATCTTATTGTAATAGCTCACTAACCGGTTCTCCAGAAAACATTAGTGGGACAGTAACCAAAAATAATATCACGATAAAATGGGATCCTGTTAAGGGAGCTGCTAAATACAATATAAAACAAAATAATAAAACTATAGGGTATTCAAGTGAGCCCATATATGACGATGATAGTTTAGATTTTTCAACCAATTATTATTATACTATATCATCGATAAGCGCCAATGGTGTTAAAGGATTGTCCTCAGAGGTTTATGAAATACGTACGAGAGATTATGTGGAACCTCCGACATTATCATCTTTTAATAATGATAACTCGATTAACCTGATCTGGAATGAGGTAGGCCTGGCCATTTCTTACAATCTTTACCGGGATGGTGCATTAATAAAAAAACTTAATATTAATTCTTATAAAGATGAATGCCTACCAGGCGAGACTCATTGCTATCAGATCACTAGTATAGATAAATATAATGTTGAGAGTGAGCTATCTGAGAAACACTGTTCAAAGTTATTTCTCAAATCACCCGGAGGATTAAAAGCGGTCGGAGGGATAAGATCAAATCAATTGAGCTGGAATAACGTCTCTGGAATATTTGAGTATAAGATATATAAGCAACTAGAAAATGATTCAACAATATTTATCGATAAAGTTAAATCAAACGCATATCTAGATCGAGACCTGGGATATGATGAGGACCATTGTTATACAATCTCAGCAATAGATGCGGAGGGAGATGCAAGTGGATTTTCCCAAATTATATGTGGAAAAACAAATACACCGCCGGATTTACAAATAAAAAACTATAAGCTAATAGAAAATTCTAGCAATAATTCTTTAGACGCCCGGGAGAGGGGAAAATTACGTTTTGCGATATTAAATAATGGAAACAGTCCCTCAAAAAATATTCGTTTATCAATAAGTCCCTCAATCGATAATGATGTAAACGATGAGCTTAGGATGGATACAATTAAAATATTAGATAATCTAAATATAGATGAAGCAAAATATTTAGAGTTTGATGTTTCAGCAGGATTAAAAGTGAAATCTGGAGATTGGAAGTATAATATAATGGCAGTTGATGAGAATGGTTTTAAAATAAAAATGCCATATGAGTTTTCTGTAAATACTAAGGCAGTAGATTTACCTAATATTATTCTAGCTGATTATGCTATCGAAAATAATTTTGGAACAAATTATATTCCAAAAAGTGAAGTCGTGAAGCTATCTGTTCGTATCCAAAATGTTGGACAAGGTTTAACTGAAAAAATAGAATTTAATTTGCTAGAAAACCATACCTATTCAGCGATTGACTTTACGGGATATTTAGAATTGAATGAGATGAAACCTGGTGAATTTACTGATATAAATTTTAAGATTAAAAGTGAGAGAGAACAGTTTTCTATTATATTTAAAACAACCGACTATCTAGATAATACAGTTTCACATCAAATTAATCTTGAGCTGATGAAGCATTATAGAGGTGGGAATGATTTAGTTGTACAAGAGATTGGTGCTAAAAATGTAGTCCCGTATCCTACTAAATTAGGTGAACTAGAAATTGAAAAAAATATTCCAATAGGAAAAAGAAATCCAAACGGTATGGCTGTGATACTAGCTGTGGATAAATATGAAGATATTTCTCTGACTGAACCCAAATATACGAGAAGAGATGGGGAGATCTTCAGGCTATATATGCAGAATGCTTTTGGACTAGATGACTACCAAATACTGCCATCAAAACCATGGCAAATGGAATCAGGCCCTGATAAGAGCGATTTTAATAAAATTTTTGATCCACATCAGGGTATTATCCGAAATAGAGTTATTTCTTCAAGCAAATATTCAAATATAGAATACGTGGATATTAATATATATTATTCTGGTTTGGGCATGTGGTATGGTGGTAACCCATATTTGATCCCAAAGGATGGTAATAGTAATCAGATAGCATCACTATGTTCTTTAGAAAAAATATTAACCGATCTTTCACTATTATCTGTGCTACAGAATATTAATTCAATAACAGTAATCTTAGATATTAAATATATTAATCATTATGAAATTAGTGATGGTTATCGTTACCCAAATTTATCAGAAAAGATTTGTATTCTAGCAGCATCTTCAATAGGTGAAAGCTCATTAGAGAATGATGAAATGAAACATAGTGTATTTTCATATTTTTTATTTAAGGGATTAAAAGGTGATGCGATGGGCAGTGATAATAAAATTGAGCTAGGTGAGCTAGCCGAATATTTATATAGAAAAGTACCTGAGGCATCCAAGAAAGAAGATAATAGTAGGCAGCAGAATCCAGAATTTATTGGATCTGATCTAAAAAGAATATTACTTGATTTAAGATAGGATATTTATAATTAACGAAAGTTATGACTACAATTTTATCACAAATTATTTATATTTGAGCGTATGAATAGAGGTTTTGCTATATTTCTGATTGTAATAGTCGGTTGCGGCCTATTTGGCTGGAGAGAATATGAGCGCCAAATGCGCGAAAAATTATACCAAAATCGTGTCAAGGTAAAGATGCAGCAGGAGCAGCAAAAGCAGGACCAGATCAGTGAATTAGAAAGTATTGAGCAAGAAGAAAAGACTAAGTTTAAGGTTCAAATTCCTCATGATGGTAGACCAGAGACTAACACGTATCCGATGATACTGGATGCGACAAGTTCTTTTGACCCAGACCAGGGTGACAGGATTCGGTTTAGTTGGAAACAGCTAAGTGGTAATAAAATAAGACTTAGGCCTAACTCAAGTTCTGGGATCGTATCATTTGAGGGTACTCCAGGCGAATATACTTTTGAGCTCACAGTTTCGGATAATTATGGTAAGTCTACTGTGATAACTAAGACTGTAAAAGTTGAGAATGAGCCCAACCAGGCGCCTATTGTAGACCTAGAGATCAGACAAGGTGTTACTGACTAGTTATTTGCCATTAACTAAATACAATACCTCCACATTTCTAAACATTTTAAACTAATAATTAATTGAAACAGATATAAGCCTAACTTTAAAAAGACTTTAAAATTGATTAAATGATTGATAAGAAATATTCTTTGGGAATTGATATAGGCGGAACAAATACAGTTTTTGGATTAATTGATGGTGGCGGTCATATAATAAAAAAAGACTCGATTTTAACCAATTCTAACAATCCTCCAAGATCATTGTTTGAAAAAATATTTAACACAATTAAGAAATGGGAAATAGAATTAGATAACTCGGATATAGTCAGAGATATAGGCGTAGGAGTTCCCAACGGAAATTATTTTACTGGTATGGTAGTAAGTCCGCCTAATATGGGTAAGGACTGGGATGAATTAAATCTATGCTCATTAATAAAAACTTTCAATAATGTTCCAGTATCTATTACAAATGACGCCAATGCAGCAGCACTAGGTGAAAAATATTATGGCGTAGCCAAATCGATGAATGATGTAGTAATAATTACTCTTGGGTCTGGTCTTGGAAGTGGGATAATAGTTAACAATAATATGGTATATGGTCATGATGGTTTTGCTGGTGAACTAGGTCATTTAAGTATTGATCCTGAAGGGCGAGAATGCGGCTGTGGCCGAAGAGGTTGTCTTGAGATGTATGTTTCAGCCAAAGGCCTAGACTATACTACTCGAGAATACAGACGAGAATATCCAGATAATAAATTTCTACAGAGTATAGATGCTCAGAATGTTGATGGGAAATTATTTGATGATGCTTTTGACGATGGTAACAAGATTGTAATTGATATTTATAAATATACCGGTCATATGCTTGGCATAGGTCTCGCACAGATAGCGACAATTTTATCGCCAGAAGCATTTGTATTTTATGGTGGCTTAAGTAATGCAAAACATCGGATACTTGATTCTGCCAAAGATTCAATGAATGACAGCCTACTAAGTTTCCAAAAGAATAAGATTAAAATATTATTATCCGAATTATCTGATGGTGAAGCCGGGATTTTAGGAGCCGCCTGTCTAAATATCTTAAGAAACTAAAGTATTATTCTTCTGATAAAACGTTTCCACTGGGGTCAGTTTTGACATGAAAAATATCGCTTGTTCCATTTGAGTGGGTCTCACCTGTCAAAGTAAATCCTTTGTCACTTGTTTGTTCAATACTATAAAATGATTCTATATCCTCACCACCATATAGTTTTTCCCAGTTCTGGTTTCCGTCTTGACTAATACTAACGATCCATCCTTGAGTATTTGAACCATCAACTTTATTACCAGCTAGAATATAGTCACCGTTTTCAGATTCGATCATACTATAGATAAAATTATTTCCTGTAAACGAATATAGTATGCTACCTGTACCATCCATATCAACCTTAATGATCCAAGAAGAGCCATCATCACCGTTATTATTTTCTGAAGAGTATCCAGCGATTGTATAACCGCCTTCAAGATTGATTATTAAATCAGTAGGGTAATCGTAGGTGTTTATGTTCCATGTAGAGGACCAAAGAGTGTCACCATTATCTGATAAGTTAGAGTCCCACTTGGTTAACCAAATATCTGATGGGCCATCTAATTCAAAATCAGCAACTGATCCAAGGATAATGTATCCATCAATAGTCTCTAATATTGTATGACCATTTTCCATTATTTGATCATTACTCGCGAAAGCTGTGATAAGATGCTCGTTTTCTTTTTCTCCCAAGGAATTTAGTTTTAAAACCCACAGGTCCCAGTGCCTTTCTATTTCGGTATTATATTGTCCGGTGATGATATATCCGCCATCTGCGGCTAGGGATATATCGTTCGAGAGATCTAGGCCATAATCAGCGTTTCCACTTGCTTCATCATAGGGGTCAATAAAACCATAGACCATGTCCCATATTGGTGCGCCATTCTGATCAGTTTTTGTGATCCTGATATCGGTGTCTGATTCGCTGTTTATTATATTTGATAGAAATACATATCCTTGGTCTTCTTCTGTCTCAATTAAATCAACAGGGCTTTCATTCAGGTAGTTATAAGGGTGAAACCAGGGCTCAGCGCCAGACCTATTCGTACCAATCATTATTACATCTGAACTTGTTTTACCTATCATTTTATATTTCCCTGAAGCCGTTTGCACTCCATGGTAACCAATATCTATATCAGATCCTGCATCATAATTGTGGATAAATGTAACATATTCAGGGTCTATTGATTCAATATTACTAAAAACCTCATAGCCCCAGTCATCAATAATAGAAACCTGAAAATAGTATGTTGTTTCATAATCATTATCTGCAGAAAAATAGCTGTTTTCTGTACGGCTAGATGTAGTAAAAAGAGTTTCTTTATCATTCATACTAATATCATAGGCCTGATAAAGATTGTAGCGCTGAAAGTCACTTGTAGGATAAACTGACCATACTATAGTGAGCTCATTGCCAAAAGAGTCAATAGGATCCAGATTTACTGCCTCAGGAATGGGTTGGATTAAGTTAGATAGAAAATTTCCCTTTGTACTCTGGTTTAGAGTATCATAGACGATTATTCTAAAATAGTTATGCGAGTGTGGATCAAAGTCATTAAGACTATAGCTTGTTGCTGATTTATTAGAAAACGTTTCTAATAGGCTAGTGTTTGTTGTATCGCTTCCCTTGTAAAGTTCATATTTCAAAAAGTCTGTATCTTGGGACTCATTCCAGAATATATTCATAATCAAATCATCATATGTGACAGACTCAATATGGATAGCATTTGGTTTAGGATCAAGAGATGAGGTATAGATACTACTCTTTGTCGAGTAATCAAATGAGTCTGAAACGACAATATAGAAATAGTTAAATATTAACGGGTCTGCATTATCCATGAAATAGGTTACATCATCAACATTATTACTTGTATAAATCATTGAAGAATCATCAATGGTTTCACTAATCGAATGATATAGTTTATACTGGTCAAAATCAGAAGCATTTGATTTCTCCCAAGTGATATCAAAGCCACCATTATTGAAAGTTGTTGAAATAATTTCTATTGTATCAGGAAAAGACAAAGTGTTGTCAATCGTATAGTTTATTGGAGGACTTTCAGTGCAATTATCATTACAATCGCATATGCTAACGGATATCTTTACGGGTCCATCTGGGAGATCGTTTGTATTTAAGTCTATCTCTATTGGCTCATCGTTAATTTTGCCTAATATCTCACTCAGCGGAACATCTATTTTAAAATCATTAACATTAATTTCAACGCCGCATATACCATCAGGATCACTTGCATCGATGCCTATGGTTACAATTTCATTACAAGTCGCCCCATCCTGGGGGAATGTAATTACTCAGTAGCCTGGCTGATCTTCAATGCGCCACTTACACGAGTGTATCATGGTGACGCAAAGAATCAATAGACTAAGTCTAAGAGATTTAATTTTAAACATCATATTATTAGTTGAACATTTTATTTATTTGAAAACCCATTCTTAAATTTTCTGTATAATCATTTACTCCTAGGTCATCGATTATAGCCGTTCCGTGGAGATGATATAGATCTGTAATAGATAAATCTAAACTTATTGTTTTAATAAAATATTGAAGTCCAATCTTCATGGAAGTTTGACTTCCTTGAGATATATCTGTATCTGTCATTTGTTGAATTAAATTGCCATATATTTCAATGTTATTTTTGAAAATCCAATCTATACCGGTTTCAAGGAACCATATATCCCAGGGATAACCTCTTGGCTCTAGTTTCGTGTCAGCAATATTTTTATGTATATATGTCGGACATAATTTTAATCTAATATTTGATTTTATATTGTATTCAATAATTAATTGGTGTAAGAAATTAAGTTTATCTAACTCATCAATTATTACTGGTTTATCCATTTGTGTGCTGATTATTGAATTATATACAATATTAATAGGATAATCAAATTTATCAATTAGTTTATTCAAGTAATTTGTTCTAGCAAAAAAATCAAAGGTATTTAAATAATTGCTGTTTGATATTCCTATGGTTATGTCATCTCTTAGTCCATATTCTATTGCAATTTTTGACTGGGTGTCAGTATCTGACCCTATTCTGCCAGCCATTTGAGCCTCCAGGGCTCTTGGTGGTAGTAATAATCTGGATTTGGAATTGATTTTTGGAGCTGGTTTTTTAGTATTGGACTTTTTTAGTAGTCCTTTTAGTTTAATTATTGCCGAAAGGTTTAACGTATTGTTTTTAAAATTCAAGCTATTACTCAAGGTATCTCTTACATCTGTCATACCCAGATAATAAGATGATCTCAATCCGAGTCTATGGTTGAGCATATAATCGACACCAAATTGTAATCCAGCATCTAAACCAAATCCTTCAGGCTTCATATCAATCTCATCAGACTGACTACTGTTAAATTCTGTAAAACTTAGTTTTGCAACTGATGTTCCACCAAGTGAGCTTCCTATTTGCATACCCCCAAATACTTCAATCTGTTCGCTAATTGAAATTGGGTAATATATATGTGCAGCTGCATAATTATACACCTCATAACCACTGATTTCAATGTCATAATCAATGCCACCAATGTTCATGGTTGTAGCTTGTTTAAGCTTCGAACCCCTTTGAAGATAGGCAGCACCTACAATTAATCGTGGGAAACGATATTCAAAACCAATATAAGAACCGTTTCGTGGACTAATATCAATTTGGTTATCTAATTTATCATCATTGTATTTAATAGTAGACAGGTTATACCCGCCAATAATCGCCAATCCCTTTTGAGCGGATATATTAGAAATAGAATTTTTATTTTTTAGTTTTTTCTTACCCTCATAGCGCCTAGTCTGTGCGTTTAGTGATATACTAAAAAGAATTATAAATAAGAAAATTTTGGGAGAGTTAATTAAATATTTTGTATAACGTGTTAGCAAAATTTCATAAAAATTAATTAATGTAGCGGAGGAGGGACTCGAACCCCCGACACTCGGATTATGATTCCGATGCTCTAACCAGCTGAGCTACTCCGCCATGGAATAATCTTATTTAATACGCAAAATTAAATAGCGCTTGAAGAAAAAACTAATAACTAATATTAGATTTAAAGAAAAATTAGACTATTTGATACGGCAATTCCTGATTAATTTTGCCGTTCAGAAAATAAAGTGAGGAGATGTCAATGTATTCATCTGTAGAAGATTTTATGGCAATGGTTGAGCATAAAAACCCCAATGAGCCTGAGTTTCATCAGGCTGTGCATGAGGTAGTTGAGTCTTTATGGAGTTTTTTGCAGGAAAATCAAGATTATATTTATTCCGGTGTGATGCAGAGAGTTGTTGAACCAGAAAGGGTCATTATGTTTAGAGTCCCCTGGCGAAATGACAAGGGAGATGTCAAAGTAAATCGTGGGTACAGAATCGAGTTTAACTCTGCTTTAGGTCCCTATAAAGGGGGCCTAAGATTTCATCCCTCTGTAAACCTAAGTATACTCAAATTTTTAGGTTTTGAGCAGGTCTTTAAAAACAGTCTTACTACTTTGCCCATGGGTGGAGGAAAAGGTGGTTCTGATTTTGATCCAAAAGGAAAATCAGATAATGAAGTTATGAGTTTTTGCCAGAGTTTTATGACCGAGTTATCTAGACATATCGGACCTGATACAGATGTTCCTGCTGGCGACATAGGCGTAGGTGGTCGTGAGATTGGTTACATGTTTGGTCAGTACAAAAGGGTTAGAAATGAATTCACAGGAGTATTAACTGGTAAAGGACTAAACTGGGGGGGCTCATTAATTCGTCCTGAGGCTACTGGGTATGGATGTGTTTATTTTGTGGATGAGATGTTAAAACATACAAATAATAGTCTTGATGGGAAGTGTGTTGTTGTCTCTGGCTCAGGAAATGTTGCTCAGTATGCAACCGAGAAGGCAACTCATCTTGGCGGGAAGGTTGTCACCTTGTCTGATTCTTCTGGATTTATACATGATCCAGATGGAATAGATGAAGAGAAGCTAAAGTGGGTCATTGATTTGAAAAACAACAAAAGAGGTAGGATAAAAGAGTACGCAGATAATTTTGGTTGTGAGTACTTTGATGGTAAACGGCCGTGGGGTATTAAGTGCGATGTCGCTCTTCCATGTGCGACTCAAAATGAGATAAATGATTCTGATGCAAATGAATTGGTAAAAAATGGTGTAGTCGCTGTTAGTGAAGGGGCAAACATGCCATCGGATCCTAAAGCGATCAACATATTCCAAAACTCTAAAGTTCTTTTTGGTCCAGGTAAGGCTGCGAATGCAGGCGGCGTTGCAGTATCAGGCTTAGAAATGAGCCAGAACAGTATGAGAATTAAGTGGGAGAGAGATGAGGTAGATAAAAAATTATTTAATATTATGCAAAGCATACACTCTTCATGTGTTGAGCATGGAAGTGAGGATAAGGCCGTTGATTATGTTAAAGGAGCTAATATCGCTGGATTTATTAAGGTTGCTGATGCAATGATTGACCAGGGTGTAGTATAGTAATTATATACCAGTTGAATCTTTTTCATCCATTTTAACTTTATCCTCAGACTTTGGTATTAGTATTTTACCATTTCCTGAGAGCCCATCAATAACTGTTTTAAATGGATATTTGAAATGATACCAATCTATAAATTTCCCTTTTTCTTTTGGCTTGTATTGATTAAGCCAGGAGTCACTAATAAAGTCATTATTGTTTTTATTATCAATAGTAAGATAGCCAATATGTAGACTGGTTAAATTTTGAAAAAAGTGACTGCCAAACGATGGGTCTACTGGAAAACTTTTATGCCCAATCTCAATAATGATTTTTGCATGAGATATTTGTTGCCAGTTTATAGGAACTCCTAGCCATGGATCTGCAGATCCCCAGCGGCCAGGGCCGGCAAGTATATATGGATTTGATTTACCAATGTTGTTATTAAATGATTCAATCTCTTTAGCAATTTTATTTGATTGAGAAGGATCATATTTATCTGTTCGAAGATATAATAAGTTTTTAATATTATCAGATGTCCCATTGCCTAGGGTTATTTGACTTTCAGAAAATATTTCTTCTTTTTTTATTTTCTCAAATGATATTGTTTTTGTTGTAGTTAAAACCATGGGTTTTATTTGTAATAGATAAAATTCTGAGGCCTTATCATTATCTTTGAAAATATTGACGGCAAATTCAATTTCGACAGGACATCCTAGCGCTTTTTCACCTAGTGCTAACAATTCGTTTAGTATTTCACATAGAGGGATTATTTTCCATTCTAAAATTGGAGAAAAATTAACCACCCTTGTTCCCTTATAAGATAATGAGTTTCTTAAGATGTTATCCTCTGAGGTTACTACACCGCCAACCCATTTTAGTGCGCCATCTGATTCAGAGCTTGATAGATTATGTAATTTTAAATCGTTATAGATATCATAATCATTATTATTTAGATCAAGAGAGTAAAAACTAGACTGAGAATTTGTTAGGGTTGCTTTGATTGTAGAAAATTGTGGTTTAATTGCAGGGTATTTTGGGGATATGCCAAGGCATTTACCTCCATCAACTATTGTTTTCCCAAAACCAAGAGCTAAATAAGCGACGCCCTCATCCCGTTTCATATATGAAACGGGATAAAAGTTAATACTCTTTAATACCCCGCTAAATGTAGGATAAAATCTACCGCTTGAATATTCTTGACCCGCAATTTCCATGATCATAACGGCCATTTTTTCCTCTTCTGTCCTATGAGCAGTATGTGAAAAATGTGATTTTGATTCATTATAAAAGATTGATGCGAATACCAGTTTTATTGCTTTTTTTAGTTCATTAATACGATCCTTAAAAATTTCCTGATTATTAGCTAGCATAAAAGTTGAGTATGCTCCCGATAGTGGCTGATATTGCGAATCTTCTAAAAGGCTTGATGATCTTATGGCTATGGGGTAACGACATTCTTTTAAAAATGATTCAAGCTTTAAAATCAGATCCATAGATAGCCTGCTACCTAAAAATAGTGTCACTATTTTTTTATCCTGTTTTGCTTTTAGTGCCTCATCCCATAGTCTATTATCTTTCATAAACCGGTCAAATTCATCAGTCCCAATTATTGCTGTTTTTGGGATTTTTACTTTCACATTTGAAAACCTATTATCAATACCAGTTTGCTTTAACATATCTTTAGCAAATGCTAGTCCTCTGGCTTTACCGCCTAATGATCCTCCACACATTCTATAAAATCTCGATCTTTTATTGTTGGAAGATGAGTAGTCGCCCACCTCACCAAATCTTAATTGTGTATTTGGGGAATTTAATTGCTCGATTATTGCATCTCTGATTTGTTCTTTTTCATCGAACTGGTCCACATTGATTTTCCGTAGTTTTGTTGCTAGGTCAAACTCAGACCTGGCTGCTAGCCAGTTAGAAAAGTGGTTACTTTTGCCATGGTAGACAATTGACTCTATTGGTACAGTTTCAACTCCTCTTACTAGCTCTTCTATGTTTGTTGCCTTTATTATTTCTTTTCCTTTGGAGTTTTTAAATATGAAATCGCCAAAACCAAAATTAATGATTATAAAGTTTCTTAGGTCTTTAAGTAGTGTGCTCGAATTTTTGTGTAAAAAATCTGCTCCTATAGTCTTTGCTAAATCTTGATTAGATTTATCAGTAGACTGTAAAATAATAGGCATTGCAGGATGTTTACTTCGTATTGCCTTCGCAAATTTCATACCTGCATGGGAGTCCTTTTTACCTTTATTTAGAAATTTTACATCAGAAATAACACCAATAATATTGTCACCATATTTTTCAGAAAATTTCGTTGCTGTTTCATAGTTTGGTGTTAGCAATACTTTTAATCTCCCTCTCAGGTGTAATAATCTGTGTGTTGAATTAAGAGTTTTATTCATTAAGTTATTTGTTAGGAATATTATTTCTCTATAGATCAACGGTAACAGTATAGAATACATTCTAGGCGAGTCTTCAATCAATATTATCGCACGTACATTTCCCTGAACAATATCTTTTTCGGCGTTTTTCCTGTCTTCAACGTATTTGATAATGGCAGGAAAGACAGAGGCATCTCCGGACCAGATAAAAACACGATCTATTGAACTTGGAGATATTTTTTGTGAAAGTTGTTTGATCTCTGTTTCATCAAACGCTAATAAAATAACCGGCATATTAGGATAAAGTTTTTTTATCGTTTTTCCTAAAGAGATTGGATCGGTATCTTCGATTCTTAGCATCACAATCACTAGATCAAAATTATCTTTAGATAAATACTTCATTGCATTAGCAGCTGTAGACGCACGCGTTACTCTCGGTGCATAATTAAAATTCATTCCTATGTATTCTGTCATAATTTGCTCAGTTAATCCTCCATCTTCTTCAAGTATAAAAGCATCATATGGGCTAGCAACTAATAATATTTCATGAACGCGATGAGACATGAATTCATGAAAAGTATTATTATTTTTTATTATGAACGGATCAGATTTCATGATATTGAATTAATTTGTAATCTTGTTAGACAAAATAAAATACCCTTAAGCATTGTTTTATAATAAATCATTTGGTTAATATTATATCAACTGTTTTCTTTATACTCTATTTTTTTGCACCTAGTACACAATGAATCAAAGAATAAAGCAAATTAATTACAATGAAAATTATTAACATTATAGATGCTTAGATCAATCAAAACATTTGATCTCAGAGGCCAGACAATACTAATGAGGTTAGATCTGAATGTGCCTCTATCAGGTGAAAATATTGATGATGATTTTAGAATAAAATCTTGTCTGCCAACGATTAATTATTGTCTTAGTGAGGGAGCTTCAATTGTTATTATGTCACACCTTGGAAGGCCAGGAGGTAAAAAGACTAAAAAACACAGTCTTATCCCTATCGGTGAATCAATTGCATCAATGTTAGAGTGTCCTATAAAATTTTCAGAAGATTGCATATCCCAAGATGCTGTGGACACATCGTTATCCTTAAAGCCTGGAGAGATACATCTATTGGAAAACTTAAGGTTTTATAAAGAAGAAGAAGAGAATGATGCTGAGTTTTCTAATAGACTATCAAGGCATGGGAAAGTATATATTAATGATGCTTTTGGAACCGCTCACAGGAAGCATGCATCGAATGTTGGTGTTGTTGATTATTTTAAAAATTATGGTATCGGCTTTTTAATAGAAAAAGAGATACAATATCTAAAAGAAATATTAAATAAGCCTAAAAGACCGTTAATATTAATACTTGGTGGGGCAAAAGTATCCACAAAAATTGAATTAATTAATAGGTATATTCATCAGGCTGACAAAATAATAATTGGTGGTGGGATGGCGTTCCCCTTTATTAAAGCTATGGGATACAATATAGGAAAATCTCTGTTAGAGTCTAGTATGGTAGAAAAAGCTAGGTCAATAATAGATCTGGCCCAACTAAGTGGAAAAGATCTAATGCTTCCTGTTGATGTGATATGCTCGAAAAATATGGACAGAGCTCCTTTGCAAAGTCCAGTAAATATTAGAGAAATACCTGATAATTTAATGGGGCTGGATATTGGACCAAGATCCATCAAAAAATTCAATGAAGTTTTGGACTCCGCTTTGACTATTATTTGGAATGGACCTATGGGTGTCTTTGAAAAAAGTAGTTTTTCTAATGGAACTAGATTAATTGCTGATAATCTTGTGAGAATTGTAGAAAATGGCGCGACGGTAGTTGCAGGAGGTGGTGACACCTCGGCTGTATTAAAATATTTTAATATAATGGAAAAATTAACTCACGTTTCAACAGGAGGCGGCGCATCATTAGAATTAATGTCAGGAAAAAGCCTTAAAGCTATAGAAAGGTTAGAGGTGTAATAGTTATGCTAAAACCCATAGTAGCAGGGAACTGGAAAATGAATAAAACTCCCCAAGAGGGTAAATCTTTCATTGATGATGTAACAAACCGTCTTCCAACAATTAATAATATTAATATTATTTTTTGTCCTCCATTCACTGGTTTAAACAATATTGATACTTCTCCGCCATATTACTTAGGCGCTCAGAATTGTTTTTATAAAGATAAAGGCGCATATACTGGTGAAATATCAATAGAGATGTTGCTAGAGTGTAATGTTGAATATGTCATTATTGGTCACTCAGAAAGGAGACATATTTTTCATGAGAATAATGAATTGATCGGTAAAAAAATGTCTAGAGTAATCAATGCTGGGATTAGGCCTATTCTTTGTATTGGCGAAACCCTAGATGAAATGAATAATGGAAAAACTTATGATATCATTGAAGAACAAATGATAAAAGGTTTAAATAATGTTAAATCAATAGATAATGTTATTATTGCATATGAACCTGTCTGGGCAATTGGTACTGGATTGACTGCAACTGTTGAAAAAATCAATGAGATGCATTCATTTATTAGAAAAATACTGTCTCGCTTATATACTAATAATGATAGTGATATAATTCCAATTCTCTATGGCGGATCAGTTAATTCAGACAATGCGAATGAATTAATTTCAATAGATGGGGTTAATGGATTTCTTATTGGCGGTGTAAGCTTAGATGTTATTAAATTCACGGATGTCGTTAAAATAGTTAACGAACAATAATTAATTGAGGTAAATATGATTGTATTTTTAATTGTAATGCATACTATTGTTAGTATTGTATTGATTTCAGTTGTTCTTATGCAGGCTAGCCAAGGTGGTGGACTTTCGGGCACTTTTGGAGGTCAGGCTGCTAGTAGTATCCTTGGCGGTCAAAGTGCTGGCAATGTGTTAAGCAAGATCACTACTTGGCTTGCTGTAATATTTATTGGACTAGCTATTTTTATTAGTATACTAAGCGGTCCAACTACAGAGTCAAGCTCATCATTGGTAAAAAAAGCTTCTGAAAATAATCCTGTTCAGCAGCAGCCTCAGAGTGTGCTTCCTGATCAAGAAGAGTCAGTACTTGATCTAGGAGAATAATTATTTTTTCACATCGGATAAGTTGATAGGTAAAATACACGGTTTTTTATTAACCTGTGTGGTAATGCTATGATAGAGATCTATAATAGATTTTATGCCGAAGTGGTGGAACTGGTAGACACGCTGTCTTGAGGGGGCAGTGGGGGAAACCCCGTGCCGGTTCGAGTCCGGCCTTCGGCACATTAATTATGTATAATTAAACTAATATTGAAATTATTAGGAATTTGTAATTCACATCAAATAGCTATAAAAATAGAATATATATTTTATTTTGTTCGTCTTTGCCCTTTTGGCTTCAACAGAGTAGATTTCAAATCTAACCTGCACGGTATCAGGAATGAAAAAAACAAAAAACATTATATTATGTACATTTTTGATGTGTTCAGCTCTATTAGCGCAGAATACAACGATTCTTTTCCTTAGAGATGGATCTATTATCCAAGGTACCATTACTCATGAGAAGCCGAATAAGATTTTTTTAAAAACGGAAATGGGATTTGTTCAAATAAAACCTGAGGATATTATTGGAAGAGAAGATTTAGCAAAAAAGGGTGACCTTACCTATATGTCGGACCAAATAGAATTTGTTAGAAGGCATGTAGAGAATCTTACTGGTAAAACTGTTTCTTGGAAAGATTCTCTACAAAATAATATTAATAATTTATATCAGATCTATAAAGGAATTGAAATCTTACAACAAGAGTTTGAGGCGGACCTATTACGTTTGCATACAAAAGATCTGGAAAAATCTAAACAACTTTTAGAGGTTACACATGATATTGTAGAACATGAGGTTGATATATCTTTGAATAGACAAAATATTGGAATGGTTGGAGATACAATAAGCCAAATCAATAATGGTTTGGCTATTGCAGAAGATAATCTAGCCAAAAATATTAATCAGACATATGTATTGTCTGGTTCAACCGCAAATATCATGGATGATATCAATGATGTGTCGACAGAAATTACAAATAATAAGAGCCAGATAGATATTATGTCAGGCTCAGTAGCAAACCTTTATAGAGAGGTGCAAAGGGTTGAAAAATCTTTTGATTATATAAATAGATCAATAAAAGAGAATAGAGGGTCTATTGGTTTAAACCAAGAATCTATTAACTCAAATCATAGTGCGGTAATAGAATTAGGGAATTCCATGGATAAAAAATTAAATGCACTGCATGATTCTCTTCGAGTGTCGCAGGGTGAACTTATAAGTACTATGGAATTATTATGGAAACAAAATAAAAAGGCGGTTAATGAAGTGACGGATACCTTTAATGATAGTCTGTATAGTGTAAATCGTGATATAAAAAAAATTGGCACCAAGACAACAGACTTAGGCAGTGACCTTGAGCTTTATATAAGTCAGTTAAAAGAGTCAGTAGATGACATTAATAAAGCAATAGCAGTAATTAACGGTAATATTGCTGGTCTAGAAAGAAATATCAATGGTGTAAGTACAAAACTTGAGACACTATCTACTCAAGTATCAAAAATCAAAAAGTAATAACGAATATTTTGTTACACATATTTTTTGATCTAATGAATAATTATTATGAAATATTTTAATAATAAAATGGTGAGACTTAGGACAGCATGAGAAGATTTTTAATATTGTTGAATATAACACTTATTATTAGTTCCTTTTTATTTTGTCAAGATATAGAAACTCTTTTTAATCAGGCCAACAGTAAATTGAAAATTGGAGAACTAAAATCAGCTGAATCTTTGTTACAACAGGCACTTGATATCGATCCTTCTTTCGCGCCAGCTCGTGTGGGATTTTCAGAATTATGGCTTAGAAGAGGAGATTTAGTTAAAGCAAACGAATATGCGACGATGGCTGTCCGTATTGATGAAGATTTTAGATCATGGTGGGATGATCTAAATGAAATTAGAAGTAAAATACAAAAAGGCAGAATGAGTATTCAGAAAGGAAACTATGATACTGCGATGCAGGAATATCAAACCGTAGCTGAAAAATACCCATATTTTCCAGAAGCACAGTACTATATGGGTCTAACAAAGTTTAGACAAAAAGATTTTGAAGGAGCCGCTTTCTATTTTAATGAAGCATTAAACTTATATCCTAGTCATGAAAAATCGCGAAAAGGATTAAACAATGTCAAAAAACGGTTACGGAAATAAAGTATGAAAGAGGAGAAAATGAGAACATATTTAATATTATTATTTGTAACTACTATTGCTAATCCTTTTTTATTCTGTCAAGATCCTGAGGTGCTGCTTGCTGAAGCTAATAGCAAAATGAAGATTGGAGAACTAAAATCAGCCGATTCTTTATTAAATGAGGCTCTTAAAATAGACCCTTCTTTTGCGCCGGCCCATGTCGGATTTTCAGAGTTATGGCTTCGAAAAGGTGATTTAGTTAAGGCAAATGAATCTGCGACGAAAGCTGTTCAAATGGATGAAGATTTTAGATCGTGGTGGAATGGTCTTAATGATATTAGAAGTAGAATACAAAATGGTAAGCGGAATGTTCAGCAAGGTCAATTTGATAGTGCAATCCAGGAATATGAAGCCATAACTGAAAAATATCCATATTTTCCAGAGGCACAGTTTTATATGGGCTTAACAAAGTTTAGACAAAAAGATATTGAAGGAGCTGCTTTCTATTTTAGTGAAGCACTAAAGATATATCCTGGACATCAAAAAGCAAGAAAAGGATTAAACAATGTCACTAAACAGTTATTAAATAATGGGAATAAAGCTTATAAAAGAGGTGACATTGAAAAAGCTTCACAGTACTACCTAAAAGCAGTAACGTTTGATGAACAATTTTACTTAGCGTTTTACCAACTTGGTGTGCTAGAAAAAAAGATGGGAAATTCTGACTTGGCAATTTCCTATTTTAACAAAGCGATTGAAATTAAGCCTGATTTTCATAAAGCTTGGTTCACATTAGGCACATCTTATGAAGTTGATAATAATTTAGACTCTGCAATTGTGAAATATAATAAGGCTATTGAGCTCAACCCAGGATACACAAAAGCATACAATAACTTAGGGAATATATATACTGTAAAAGAGGATTATGATTCAGCGAAGGACGTTTTATTAACAGCAATTCAGATAGATCCAACATATGCTGATGCATACCTTAGACTTGGTGTAGTATTCAGCGAACAAGAACTTTTTATTGAGGCCTCAGAGCAGTTTGAAAAAGCAACTGAATATAATGAAAAAAACTATGATGCATGGTTTCGTTATGCTTCTACACTAAACTCAATAAAACAATATGAAGATGCTTCTTTTGCAGCTCAAAAATGCATAGATATTAAAATGAAATTTGGTGGAGGGTGGTATGAAAAGGGTGTTGCAGAGCATGGAAAAGGTAATAAAACAAGAGCCCTAAAATATTTTGATGAGGCAAATAAATATAGAGATTGGAGAAAACTAGCTCAAAGGAAAATTGATGAAATAAATAATCCCACTAAATATGAGAAATAAATTTGAATAAATGTATTCCAATAAAAGGTGTGATTTTTGACCTTGATAACACCCTATTAGATTTTATGAAAATGAAGGAGGTTGCTGTAAAATCTGCAATTAGAGGTATGATTGAGGCTGGCCTTGAAATTGATGAGGTAGAATCATATAAAGATATAATTTCAATCTATGAAGAATTTGGTTGGGAGAACCAAAAGGTATTTGATGTTTTTCTAAATAAATCAATTGGATACGTAGACAATAAGTTTCTTGCAGCAGGGATTGTCGCTTACAGAAGGGCAAGAGAAGCTAATCTACTTGCCTATCCAAATGTTAATCGCACTCTAGTTAATCTAACAAAGTTAGGTATCAAATTAGCGGTAGTGTCCGATGCCCCGAGCCGAGAAGCATGGATGAGAATATATTATTTAAATCTGTATCATTTTTTTGATGCTGTTATTACTTTTGATGATAGTGGCGAAAGAAAACCATCTTCAATACCATTTGAAATGGCACTTAAGAAACTAAAGTTAAAACCTCAAGATAGTTTAATGATAGGTGATTGGCCTGATAGAGATGTTGTAGGTGCAAAACAAATAGGCATGAGGACTGCTTTTGCAGTATATGGCGATACATTTGGGACCAAACATTCAGGCGCTGACTGGGATATTCAAAATATTTCTGAAATAATTACTATTATAAAACAAATAAATAATATTGTCTGAATTATATATTGGAACAGATCTAGTTGATATTGACAGGATTAAGATATCAATAGAAAAATACCAAATCAAATTCTTAGATAGAGTTTTTTCTGTAGAAGAGCAAGAATATTGCCAGTCTAAATCAAACCCTGCGATGCATTATGCTGGTAAGTTTGCCGCGAAAGAAGCGGTAATAAAATCAATCAAATCTAGCGGTTTCGATCATACTATTGATTTACGTAGCATTAGGATTATTAATAATGCAGATGGTTCACCATATGTGGATTTAGATATAAAATATAATGGTTTAGTTAAAGTTTCAATATCGCATACTGAAACACATGCTATCGCATTTGCTCTATCTGAATTAAATCATTAATGAGAATTCTCACGAAAAACCAATCGGTAGAGTTGGATAAAATTTCAATAGAAAATTATAGTGTTGGCCAATCTGTACTAATGGCCTCAGCAGCTGATAGTATTGTTAGTGGCGTAGAAAAGTATAGCTTATTAGAAAATAACAAACCTAGGATACTTATTCTTTGTGGCAAGGGCAATAATGGTGGTGATGCAATTTGTTCAGCAATAATTCTCTTTAAAAAGAAGTATGATGTACATGTGCATTTTATAATAGAAAAAAATAATATTATTGGAGCGTCCTCTAGATATCATGATCAGTATGCTGAACTATCTGGCTCTGTATCATATGGATTTGAATTTATACAGTATGATGGATTTGATTTATTAATTGATGGAATTATTGGAATTGGATTCAGGGATAATTTAAAAGAAAATTTGATCCCTTGGATTAACTGGATTAATCAATCAGATATGTATACTATATCAGTAGATATTCCCTCCGGTCTTAATGCAAATAATGGGCTAGCATCGCCGATTGCAGTTATAGCAAACAGTACTATCACTTTTGGTTATAGTAAAATTGGATTATATCTAGCTGATGGTATGGATTATGCTGGCGAGATTAAAGTTGCGGATATAGGTTTCCCTAAGGCTGCATTAGATGACACAGGTGGGATTGAGTGTAATTTATTTAAATCTAGAGAAGTCGAAGAAATATTAGTTAAAGTTCCCTCAAATACTTATAAACAGGATAGAGGTAAGGTATTAATAATTGCAGGCAGTACTGGCATGACAGGGGCAGCTGTTTTATCTACCTATGGAGCATTAAGGTCTGGAGCCGGAGTCTCGGTCACTGTTTGCCCATCATCACTAAGCAATATTTATGAAAAATATATACTTGAGGGAATGACTTTTTCTTGTGAGGATGATGGTAAAGGTTATTTAAGCATCCATAATTATGATAAGATAATGGAAAAAGTTGAATGGGCTGATTCAATAGTAATTGGCCCTGGACTTGGTTTGGATGAAGAAACAATTCAGTTAGTATCAGAACTAATAAATACGATAAATAAGCCAATTGTTTTAGATGCGGATGGTCTTGCATGTTTTAATCAATTAACAGGCTCATTAGATAATCTTGTGATAACACCTCATCTAGGAGAATTTTCAAAAATACTAAATATGGATAGAAAAAAAATTATTAGTGATTTTATTCAAACAGTAGAAGGTTTTATGAATGCCTATACAGGAGTCGCACTTATCAAACATGTCCCCGCGTGTGTCGCTTATGGCAATCAATTGAGTCTTAACTCTACAGGAAACCCTGGTCTCGCGACTGCCGGTTCTGGAGATGTTTTAAGTGGCATGATTGGATCATTTATTTCTCAAAAGATGAATAATTATGACGCGTGCAGACTATCAAGTTACTTGCATGGAAAGGCTGCTGATAATCTGATAAAAAATAGAGGACATCGAGGTCTTATCGCCTCTGATTTACCTCTGGAAGTAGCAGGTGTAATTAGTGAGTATGAGAACATATAACTTTTTAGTTATAATTTTTTGTCTAGCTATTACATTTGGGTCGTCCATCCCAGGTAATAGTATCCCAGAATTGTATATATTTGGAATGGACAAACTATTACATGTATTAGAATATTTTATATTCGGTTATTTATTAGTTAATAGTGTTAGTGATAAAACTCAGTATCCGGTTTACCTAAGTTTTGTTCTTGGGATTTGTTTTGCTTTAATAGATGAAACATATCAGCTCACTGTAATCGGGCGATCTTCAAGCTCTTATGATGTTATTGCTGATGCTATAGGATTAACTTTAGCTATTATTTTTAATCACAAATTTTCAAAGATTCTAGGATAATGATAAAAAATTTATTAATAAAAAATTTTGCGATTATAGAAGAAATTTCTATTGACTTTGATCCTGGCCTAACAGTGATAACTGGTGAGACAGGGTCAGGTAAATCGATTATCATTGAAGCATTGTCTGTCGCTACTGGGAAAAAAACAGATAGAATGATGATTAAATCTGGAACCGAAAATAGTGTTATTGATTTAGATTTTATTGATAACTGTTATCGCAGAATAATTAGTAAAAGTGGTCGTTCAAAATCATATATTAATGAGATTCCTATTTCAATCAATGATCTCACAAAAGAATTTGAACCTAAAATAGATTTTCATGGGCAGCATGATCAGCAACTTATACTAAAAAAAGAAAATCATATTGACTATCTAGATTATTATTGTAATCATCAAAATAAAGTGGATGAAATCATGCAAGTATTTGTTAGTCTTGAGAAGAGTAAAAAACAGATGGACCAATTAAAACAAAATTTATGTTTATATGAAGAAAAAAAAGAACTCCTGCATTTTCAATTAAATGAGATCGAGCTAGCAGATTTTAAGATTGAAGATGAAGCCAAGCTCATAAACGAATATAAAAAGCTAAACCATTTAGAAGAGATTTTAACTTTTTTTAATTTTTTAAAATTAAAACTAAATAATCATGATGAGGGTATCATATCTAATCTAAATAGCATATTAAGTAAAATAGATTCTCTCAAGAAATACGATGAAAATATTTCAAACTTTGAGGAACAGTTCAATTCTGTAGTGGTACAACTTCAGGATATTGATTCCGAAATTGAATCTAGACTATCAAGCGATGAGATTGATAAAACAAGATTGTCATTTATTGAAGAACGTATATCTGTATTAGAATCTTTAAAACGAAAATATGGTGGCTCAATTGAATCTGTTATTGAAAATAGAGATTTGATGAGGAAAGAATTAGATGAATTATCTTCATTCGTTAAGTCGGACAAAGATTTAAGTGAAAAGATTGAAGATTTAGAAAAAAAATATAATAAACTTGCTATTGAATTATCAATCAGTAGAAAGAATAAATCAAAAAATTTATCTCGTTTAATTGAAAATTCATTGGATGATTTGAATATGAGGAGAGCAAAGTTTAGTATCAATATATCTCAAAAATTTAAAGAAAATAGTTTTATCTCATTTAATAATGAGCCAATCCAACATTTCTCAAAAGGCGTTGATGAGGTTGAGTTTTTACTTTCTGCAAACCCTGGAGAGCCTTTAAAGCCTATGGCCTCAATAGCCTCTGGAGGAGAAATGTCTAGAATAATGTTAGCTATAAAAACAGTGTTCCAAGATCAAAACCCTGTTTCCACACTAGTATTTGATGAAATAGACACCGGAATATCTGGAGAAACGGCACAAAAAGTTTCTAACCACTTGAAAAAATTATCAAATCACAAGCAAATTATCTGTATTACGCATTTACCCCAAATCGCAAAAAAAGCTGACAGGCATTTACACATAACAAAATCGGTAAAAGACTCTCACACAACTGTTAATGCTGAATATCTTGAAGACGACTTTAGTAAAGAGGTAATTAATAATTTATTTATTGGTGATGAGGTAATAGCCTAATAATGGATAGAATTATTATTCAGGGAAACAAGCCTCTTAGCGGCACAGTCAAAATTAGTGGTGCAAAAAATGCTGTATTGCCTGTGATGGCCGCAACATTGCTAGCTCCAGGGGAGTTTACCATTCATAAGGTTCCAGATCTGCGAGATACAAGAACGATGATGAAGCTTTTAAATATAATTGGTGCAGCTACAACATTTGATAATGGGACGTTAAGGATTAACTCTTCATCGGCAAATAACCCAGAGGCTCCATATGATTTAGTTAAGACTATGAGAGCATCGTTCTATGTCCTAGGACCATTAATATCGAGATTTGGGAAGGTGAACGTATCGTTGCCAGGAGGTTGTGCTTGGGGGCCTAGACCAGTAGACTACCACCTGAAAGGTTTAGAACAACTCGGTGCAAAACTAAATCTTGAAAGTGGTAATATTTTAGCAGAGGCAGAAGAACTGGTTGGTACTGATATTTATTTTGAGTTTCCATCAGTCGGCGCTACCGGGAATATTGCAATGGCAGCTGTAAGAGCGAAGGGTATTACTAAACTCTATAATTGCGCAAAAGAACCTGAGATTACACAACTGTGTGAATTTTTAAATAATATGGGTGCCAATATAAAGGGAGTAGGGACAGACACATTAATCATTGAAGGAGTCAATGAGCTAAGGCCTGCAGATATTGAAATTATTCCAGATAGAATTGAGGCAGGAACGTTTCTCATTGCTGGGGCATTATTAGGCGAGATTAAAGTCGAAGATGTTAAACCTGAGCACCTTGAGAATGTTATTAATAAGCTGCGTGAGACAGACTGTGAAATAAAAGCGACAAAAGATACAGTTAGTATTATTCCTCCAGATAATATTAAGCCTGTAGATATGACAACTGCTGTATTCCCCGGCTTTCCAACAGACTTACAAGCCCAGTGGGTCGCACTAATGTCTCTAGCAAATGGTTCTTCAGTTGTAACAGATACTGTGTACCATGACAGGTTCAGTCATATCCCTGAACTTGCCAGACTTGGCGCGAACATTAAAGTGGAGAATAATACCGCGTTTATTAGAGGAAAAAAGTCACTGGTTGCGGCACCTGTCATGTCAACGGATATCAGAGCGAGCGCATCACTAATTATCGCAGCACTTGCAGCTAGAGGAAAGACAGAGATTAGTCGGGTCTATCATATAGACCGTGGATATGAAAATATTGAACAAAAATTTAAGCGTCTGGGCGCTGATATTTATAGAAAATCAGACTAAACAATAAAAGGTTTTATTATAAAAAAAATAATGTAACTTTTTTTATACAACTTAGTATGATTTAAAGTCAATGAAAGTAGTTATAATCGGTGCAGGTGAAGTAGGTTTTCATGTTGCTAAAGCGCTTAGTGAAGAAAACTATGATATCACTGTTGTAGACATAGACCATGAAAAATGTCAACGAGCGTCTGAGAATTTGGATGTTATCGTGGTAGAAGGTAATGGCGCTAGCCCCAATATTCTTCTAGAAGCTAAAGTAGGTGATGCTGATTATGTGCTCTGCCTTACTCGAGTTGATGAGATTAATCTTATAGCATCACAACAGTCTCATGAGCTTGGTGCAAACAAGGTCATTGCTAGATTACGTGATCAGCAATATTCTGCCCGTGATAGTATCATTAAACCTGAAAAATTTGGCGTTGACATGGTCATCCATCCCGAGCAAGAAGCATGCAGGGAGATAACTCAACTGATGAAATACCCTTATGCTGTTCAGGCAAGGAGTTTTGAAGGGGGAAGGCTGACAATGGTAGGAATAAGAATAGACCGTTGGAAAAAATTATTGCTTGACAACAAAACTCTTTCTGAAATATGTAAAACTAATGATCGCTTTAGGTTTACAGTTGTAGCTGTATTACGAGATAATGAGGCCATTGTCCCAACCTCTGACTTTAAGTTTCGAGAGGGTGATATTGCCCACTTTGTGCTTAAGTCAAAGAATATTGAAAATTTACTTGAACTCTTAAACATCACTGGTTCAAGCACTAATAATATTATGATTATCGGGGGTTCAAAGATTGGTCGTAGCTTAGCCGAGGAGATTTCCGAAGACCACAATGTAAGATTAATTGATTATGATAGGCCTAAAGCTGGTAAGATCTCTACAAAACTAAATGATGCGATGGTTGTATATGGTGATGGCACGGACATTGAATTTTTAAAAGCAGAAAACATTCAGGATGTTGATAGTTTTATAGCCGTAACTGAAAATGAAAAAACAAATCTAATCGCAGGTATGCTGGCTCATCATCTTGGTGCAAAACAAAGTATAATCCACGTGGTTAATACCGAATATATGCCTACAATAAAAGAAATAGGTTTTGGTGCGGTAATCAGTAAGAATTTATCTACAGCAAACTCAATTTTGAGAATATTACATAGTGATAAATCAGATACAGCAGTCGCGACTTTTCATGAAATAGGATTGGACGTATTCGAATTGCAACCTGAAGAGGGAAGCGAAATAACTAAAAAGCCATTAAATGAGCTCAGTCTACCAAAAGATAGTATTATTGGTATGATTAATCATCACGGTAAAATTGTTATCGCGCATGGAAACTCACAACTTACTGAAGAAGATATCGCATTGGTTTTTGCAAAGCCTGATGGAAGATCAAAGATAAATAAAATGTTTATTTCATGAATCTAAAACCTATATTAAATGTTCTTGGAGCATTACTGACTTTACTAGGTATCACTATGTTGGTGCCTATTTTTATTTCTTTTTATTTTGATGGCTATGATTTATTTGGTTTTATTTATTCGGCTCTAATATGTGTATGTATTGGTACTCCAGTTTGGTTTTTTACAAGAAATAATAAATCATTAAACAATAAAGTCGGATTTGCAGTGGTTACTTTTTCATGGATTATTGCTGCCCTGGCTGGCTCACTCCCTTTTTATCTTAGTGGCGCGATTCCAAATTTCACTGATGCATTTTTTGAATCAATGTCCGGTGTAACTACAACTGGAGCATCCATTATTGGCAATCCAGAGACCTTACCACATTTGACTAGTGGAATAGAAAGCTTACCATATGGAATTCTTTTCTGGCGGTCTTTCATCCAGTGGATTGGTGGAATGGGGATTGTAGTATTTTATATAGCGATTTTACCAATACTTGGTTCGGGCGGTATTCAACTATTTAAATTAGAAGTTCCTGGTCCGGTCGCAGATAAAATAAAGCCAAGACTAAGAGAAACAGCAAAAATGCTATGGATTGTTTATCTAGGAATAACATTTGCAAATATTATTGCATTAGTCCTTGCGGGAATGCCGATTTTTGATTCAATCTGTCATGCTTTTACTATTATGCCAACGGGAGGTTTTTCTATTAAAAATTCAAGTATAGCATATTATGATAGTACACTAATACATACTATAACCATGTTTTTCATGTTTGTTGCAGGGGTAAATTTCACCCTGCATTATAGAGCTATAAATGGTTCACCAAAGTCTTATTTAAAAGATAAAGAATTCCTTACTTATTTTTCATTAATTATAGCCGTTAGTATTTTAATATTTTTGTCTATTGCTTCAGAAAAAGGTTACTACCTTGCAAAAGATTTTAAAGACTCAATGTTTCAAACTATTTCAATCATAACTACAACAGGATTTGGTACTGCTGATTATGAGTTATGGCCAATTTTTACACAAGCGGTGCTCCTGTCGTTAATGTTTATAGGTGCGATGGGTGGTTCTACCGGTGGTGGCATGAAAGTTATTAGAAGTATGGTTCTGGTTAAATATGCAGCTTTAGAAACTAGACGAATGTTGCACTCGCGTGCATTAATACCTGTCCGTATTGGTAGGCAACATATTAATGAGGACGTAGTTCGAAATACTCTTGGGTTCTTTTTATTTTTTGTCACATCACTTGCCATGTCATCAATAGCGTTAACATTTATGGGGGTAGATTTATTATCTGCAATCGGTGCGGCCGCATCTGCCATGGGGAATATTGGCCCTGGCCTAAATTCTTTTGGGCCCACAGATAATTATGCGCTTCTTCCTGTTGCAGGGAAATGGTTACTCTCTTTCTGTATGTTGCTTGGAAGATTAGAAATCTTTACGGTAATCGTATTATTTAGTAGAACATTTTGGAAATAGAATAATAATATGCAAATATTAATAACAAAGGAAAATGGGATAGGGATTGTAACAGTTAATAGACCTGAATCATTGAACGCAATGAATAAAGATGTCGTCATTGAGTTTATTAGTAAAATAGAAGGACTGCTATCAGAGGAGGATATAAGAGTAATAATTATTACTGGTTCAGGTGAAAAAGCATTCATAGCTGGCGCGGATATTAAACTAATGCAAAAAATGAATAAAAGTGAGGCCTATGAATTTGCAAATCTTGGACATAAACTAGCCAATACTATAGAAAACTCGGACAAACCTGTAATCGCTGCTGTTAATGGTTTTGCGCTTGGCGGTGGATCTGAGATTGCTCTGGCATGCCATATTCGGGTTGCGAGCGATAATGCTGTATTTGCGCAGCCTGAAGTTAAGATTGGTTTGCTGCCTGGCTGGGGAGGCACCCAGAGATTACCAAGAATAGTTGGAAAAGGTTTGGCAAATGAATTAATTATAACAGGAAGGAATGTTACTGCTCAAGAGGCGCTCGAAATAGGATTAGTTAATAGAGTGGTTTCAAAAGAAGAATTGATCAATACTTGTGTTGATATCGCTCAATTAATTATAAAGAATAGTCCAAACGCCATTTCAGAGTCTATTAAACTGATCAATCTTTCCTCAGGAACTGAATTAAAAAAGGGTTTATCTAAGGAAGCGGAAGAATTCTCAGAGTTATTTGAGACGGAAGAAACAACTGAAGGTCTGACTGCCTTTGTAGAAAAGAGGCCTCCAAAGTATTAACCGGCTATGGCTCGTTATGTTATCCTATCTATAGATTCATTTGACTATATAGAAAATAAGACAGGCAACATGCTGATACGCTATAGAACGAGTGAGGTTGTCGCTGTTATTGATCCGAATAAACAAGGCTTATGCTCTCAAGATGTAATCGGGGTCGGTGGAAAAATCCCAGTAGTATCATCATTCAATGACACCAAACAATATAAACCTGATACTCTAGTTATCGGAAACGCTCCGCAAGCAGGAAAGATCACTGAAGAAATGAAATCTGAATTGATTTCTGCACTAAGTTTTGGTGTGGATGTTATAAGCGGGATGCACGATTTTTTGTCAACAGATAAAGAGTTGTTAAATATTGCAAAAAAGAATAAAGCAAAAATTATAGACTTGCGAAAACCTCCTTCACCACCTCATTTTCCAGAAGGAACTTGGAAAAATCGGAGTGTACCTGTTTTATTGGTTGTGGGTAGCGATTGTGATACAGGTAAGATGACTACTGCATGGGAGATAAAAGAAAGATTATCTACTTATAATAAAAACATTGAATTCATTGGAACCGGGCAAACAGGTATCCTACTTTCAAAAGGTGTCGCGATCGACGCGGTTGTCGCTGATTTCATGGCTGGAGAGGTTGAATATTTAATTGATAAACATATCAAAAGTGATACTGACTTAGTAGTGGTTGAAGGGCAAGGGTCAATAACAAATTATGCGTATTCTGGCGTAACCTTAGGCCTTTTGCATGGTTGTATGCCAGACTATCTGGTGCTCACACATGATGTAGCTAGAGATAAAGATGTCATGGGCCATGAGATACCTGACTTAGGTAATTTTATGAAAATCCATATAGATTTAATGGCGCCATTTAGAGAGACTAGATTCTTAGGAATTAATCTACTAACATTTGCACTGAGTGAGGAAGAGGCTATTGAACAGGTTAGTTATTATAAAACAAAGTATGAATTGCCTACTACAGATTTAATTAGGTTTGGAGACTCTGATTTTATAGATACAATAAAAGATGCAATAGAATAATGAATATTAAGTTTTCTACATATAGAATAAAACTCCATCATTCTTTTGGTATCTCCCGAAGTTCATATGATTATTATGATATATTGTATTTCTATCTTGTTGATGGAGATATTATTGGTAGAGGCGAGGCAGCGCCCTCAAAGAGATACAATGAGTCTATCGATAATATACTTTCCATTCTTAAAAAAGGTATTTCATTGCCAGAGGAATATACAAAAAGGAATGAAATTTGGGCGCACATTAAGCCTCAGCTGATGGGAGTCAGCTCCTTGGAAGCGGCTGCAAATATGGCTATCTGGGATTGGTATGGCCAAAAAGAAAATAAGGCGGTATATGATATACTAAAGTTCAATGTTAGAACTCTACCAAAGACCAGTTATACGATAGCAATTGGTGATATGAAAGAGCTTGATGAAAAAATAGAATTATCATTGCCGTATAGCATATTAAAAGTGAAACTCGGAACTCCAAAAGATGACAAAGAAATAATTCGTCAAATTCGTCTAAAAACCGATAGACTTATCCGTGTTGATGCGAACGAGGGCTGGGCCCTTGATACGGCAAAAGAAATGTCATATTGGCTCGCTGAAAGGAATGTTGAGTTTATAGAACAGCCGTTTCCCGCTGACAGGCTTAATGATACGGCATTATTAAGAGAAATATCGCCTTTACCACTATACGCTGACGAGAACAGTATTGATTCAACGGATATATCAAAAATAGTAGGTGTTTTCGATGGGATTAATATCAAGTTAATGAAATGCGGTGGAATTGATGAAGCTCTAGTGATGATTAGGATTGCAAAACGATTAAACATGAAGATAATGCTCGGGTGCATGATAGAATCCTCGGTCGGAATAACAGCAGCTGCCCAACTAGCTAGTGAGGTAGATGCTGTTGACCTAGATGGGAATTTATTAATTAATAATGATCCATATAAAGGTGTCGAGGTTATTGATGGGAGGCTAAAGCTATCATCTGAGAATATTGGTATGGGTCTGTCATTGGTTAATCAAAGAAAGGGACTATTATAGATATGAAAATTATTGGAATAGAGCATGTAGGCATAGCAGTCGATGATTTAGAAGAAACTTCTTCATTCTGGGGAGATATTCTTCGTATTGCGAACACTCACACTGAAAAGGTTGAATCAGAAGGTGTTAATACTAAAATATTTGACACTGGAAAAGGTAAAATAGAGCTACTTGATTCATTAGAGGAATATTCTCCTATACGAAAATTTTTACACAAAAGAGGTCCTGGAATACATCATTTATGTCTTGAGGTAGAAGATATAAATATAGCAATAAAAGAACTTAAAGAGTCAAAAATTCAAACAATAAATGAGAGCCCAACTATAGGCGCTGAGGGATATAAAATTGTATTTATCCACCCTAAGTTTACTGGCGGTGTCCTAGTTGAATTAGCAGAAAAGCCTATATAATAATAATTACTTTTAATAACCTTCTATAGCTTTGGCAGTATAATGGATAGTAATCATGACCAATTAAAATCTTTGCCAGTCTTGCCCGGTGTCTACCAGTTTAAAAATAAAGATAATAAAATAATTTACATCGGTAAGGCGAAAAACCTTAGGGCCAGGGTGCGATCCTATTTCCAAAACCAAAATAACCAGTCATCAAAAACGATAACCATGATGAAAAATGCTCATCATCTGGAATGGATCGTTGTAGAGAATGAGGTAGAGGCACTTCTTACTGAGGCCAATCTGATTAAAGAGTATAGGCCAAGATATAATGTGCTAATGAAAGATGATAAATCATATCCTTATATTCAAATCACAAATGAACCTTTTCCACAGGTACTGCTTACAAGAAAGGTCAACAAAGATGATTCAAAATATTATGGGCCATTTACTGATGCCCATCGTCTTCGGAAAATACTCAAGGTTTTACACAAAGTATTTCCAATTAGAAGCTGTAGCTATTACCTAGATGATAGAATAATCATGGAAAAAAAGGTAGCACTTTGTCTAGACTATCATATAAAACGGTGTGAAGGCCCTTGCGAAGGTTTAGTATCTGAAAAAGAATATAGGGAAATGATAAATCATGTGGCCTCCTTTATGAAAGGTGATACAAATAAAATAGAAAGATATGTAGAATCAAAAATGAAGCATGCGTCAAAAAATATGTTATACGAAGATGCAGCTAAATATAGAGATCAGCTAAATGCTGTACAGGGATTTAGCTCTCGAAAAAGTCAGACTAGAGTAATGCTTGAAGATCGAGATATTTTTTCTCTGGCAAGCAAAAATGATATCGGGATCATGGTAATTATAAGAATAAGAAACGGTTTTATTTACAGTAGAGAAAAAATATCATTACAAAATCTATTTGGTTCAGAATCGGATACTTTTAAAACCGTTATCACTCGTTTCTATATGGGTAGTAATCTAATTCCCTCTTTTATATCCTTACCTAAAAAGCCTGATAATCATAATGATTTGTTATCTTGGTTGTGCACGGAAAAAGGGGCTAAAGTCAGATTTGAATACCCAAAAATAGGTGAAAAAGCTAGAGAGCTTCGTATTACCCTCAAAAATGCTGAGTTGCTACTTAATGAGTGGATAATAAAAAGAAAAAAATATAAAGAACATATTCCCAAAACTTTAATTCAGTTAAAAGATGATTTAAACCTGCAGGTTTCACCAAAAAACATTGAAGCTTTTGATGTGTCTCACTTAGGAGGGACAAATACTGTTGCTTCAATGGTCTCATTTATTAATGGTAAACCGCGTAAGACTAATTATAGAAAATATGATATTAAGTCGGTTAACATGATTGATGATTTTGCATCTATTCGAGAGGTCGTATATAGACGGTATAATCGTTTAAAAAATGAAAACTCATCGTTCCCTGATTTAATATTAATAGATGGTGGAAAAGGTCAGTTGAATATGGCGACCTCTGCTTTAAGAGATCTTGGTCTGGATTATATTCCGGTGGTTGGTTTAGCAAAAAGGCTTGAAGAAGTTTTTGTCCCTGGTAATCCTGATGCACAAGTAATCCACAAAGATTCTTTAGGTTTAATACTTCTCAGAAGGGTTAGGGATGAGGCTCATCGATTTGCTGTATCCTTTCAGCGTGACAAAAGAAGTAAAGCAATGTTGGAATCTCCTTTATTAAAAATAAAGGGTATAGGAGCCAAAACTATAGAAAAACTATTTATCGAGTTTAATGGATCGGAAGAATTAGCTTGCCAGTCACCTGATGATATTTCTAAAAAGATTGGAGTTCCTATAAAGCTAAGCAAAGAAATCATTAAGATGTCAAAGCGTATAGCGAAATAGCTAAATATTAAATTTGATTGATAAATAATTATAAAGTCTGCCATTGACGATTCTCTTAAAAAGTATGTAAATTAGCCATTATGGCAGATTTTAATATTGTCTCTAACTTTAAGCCTAAGGGAGACCAGCCCGCAGCAATCGCTGAGATTAAAAAATCAATCAATAATGGTGATGATTTTACAACTCTGTTAGGTGTAACAGGTTCAGGTAAAACATTTACCATGGCCAATGTGATTGAGTCTCTGCAGAGACCAACACTTGTAATGTCTCACAATAAAACGTTAGCCGCTCAGTTATATGGTGAATTAAAACAATTATTCCCTAATAATGCTGTCGAATATTTTATTAGTTATTACGATTACTACCAGCCTGAGGCATACTTACCTGTTACCGATACGTACATAGAAAAAGACGCATCTATTAATGATGAGATTGATAAACTAAGGTTAAAGACCACTAGCTCTCTGATGGCAAGAAAAGATGTTATTGTTGTATCATCAGTGTCCTGTATTTATGGTTTAGGAGCGCCTGATGAATATATTAAAGGATCGGTTAAAATAACCGTCGGTGATTCTTTAGACAGGAGGAGACTTTTGTCTGATCTTGTGCACATACACTATTCCAGAAATGACCAGGTCTTAGAAAGAGGAAACATTCGTGTACTAGGAGATATCATTGAAGTTTTTCCTGCATATGAAGATCTTTGTATCAGAGTAGAGCTTTTTGGAACAGAGGTAGAGAAAATATGTAAATTCGATTATCTTACTGGAGAGATCCATGAAGACCTTAATTCTTGTGTTGTTTTTCCAGCAAAACATTTTATCGCAGATAAAGAAAAAACCCTAGAAGTAATTGACCAAATTAGAGACGAGCTCAGTGAGAGGCTTGATTTTTTACGATCAAAGAATAAACTACTAGAAGCACAACGTTTAGAACAACGCACGAATTTTGATATTGAGATGATGATAGAGCTTGGTTATTGCTCAGGAATAGAAAATTATTCTAGGTTTTTTGCCGAAAGGGAAAAAGGAGAGAAGCCTTTTACTTTGATTGATTTTTTCCCAGATAATTATTTAACAATACTAGATGAATCTCACGTTACACTGCCTCAAATAAGGGCCATGTATAAAGGTGATCGATCGAGGAAAATCTCACTCGTTGATCATGGTTTTAGGCTTCCGAGTGCACTTGATAACAGACCTTTACAATATGAGGAGTTTATAGAGGCGCAGAATCAAATTCTCTTTGTTTCTGCAACTCCATCTGATACAGAGCTAGAGTTTTGCAATGGCGTCGTAGTTGAACAATTATTAAGGCCAACAGGCCTGCTTGATCCTATTGTCGAGGTTCGAAATACTAAAGGTCAGATCGATGATCTAATAGGAGAAATAAGAAAAAGAACAAAGGTTCAGGAAAGGGTATTAGTTACAACGCTGACGAAACGTATGGCCGAGGATTTAACTGATTATTTAAGTGGTCTTAATATTAGAGTGCGTTATCTTCATTCTGATATAAATAGTTTAGAACGTGTAAAAATTTTAAGAGATTTAAGAATAGGTAGTTTTGATGTATTAATTGGTATCAATCTATTGAGGGAAGGCCTAGATCTTCCTGAGGTTAGTTTGGTGGCTGTTATTGATGCTGATAAACAAGGATTTTTACGGTCAAAAAGTAGTCTACTCCAAGTTGCCGGAAGGGCAGCAAGGAATGTAGAGGGGACAGTCATCTTATATGGGGATAAAATAACTGATGCAATGCAGAATCTTATTAACGAAACGTTAAAAAGAAGAGAGTTGCAAAATCAATACAATCATGAAAATAATATAATACCCCAGAGTATAAGGAAATCTATTGAAGAGATTATGCTTTCGACCTCAGTCGCTAATTCAGCAGTTGAAGAATCTTTTTCTAGTCCAGATGAGATTAATTTTAAGGGTATGACGAAGGATGAAAGAGAAATGATATTACTAGACCTGAGAAAAGAAATGATAGAATCAGCCGAAAGATTAGAGTTCGAAAAAGCTGCAAAAATCCGAGATGAAATAGAAAACATAGAGAAAAATCTAGAGTCGGTGGTTTTATGAAAATACTGGTGGTAGGAGGTGCAGGATATATTGGCTCTCATGTTGCACTAGAGGCTATCAATCACGGTTATGAGGTTACCGTTTTTGATGATCTATCAAGTGGTTTTAAAAAAAATATTCATCAATCGGCTAGCTTTTGTGAGGGTACTACCTTGTCTGAGGATGATTTATCAAGAGTGATGAACTCTAGTCAATTTGATGGGGTGATTCATTTAGCTGCGTATAAAGCCGCTGGAGAGTCAATGACTGACCCTTCAAAATATGCAAAAAATAATATTATCGGTGGAATTAATCTTATAAAAGCGTGCCTCATGCATGGTATAGATAAATTTATCTTTTCTTCAAGCGCAGCTATTTATGGTAATCCAGAGTATAATCCCATTGATGAGTCACATCCTTTAGCACCAA
>Ga0208522_1000256_pt1 | contig 36876 bp, 31 predicted proteins | sample ETNtaG_25_FD_185763 | JGI IMG/M metagenome (GOLD analysis project Ga0208522, IMG submission 185763) | Marine microbial and viral communities from oxygen minimum zone, Eastern Pacific Ocean - ETNP201302SV86 (SPAdes) (version 2) | ecosystem: Environmental > Aquatic > Marine > Oceanic ... | reverse complement strand
ATCAATTATTTCATCTTCAGTTATTTCACCATCATCCAGGTGAATAATGCGCCTGAGATAAGCCATGATTTTTTCATCGTGAGTCGCAAATATGAAAGAGGTGGACAACTCTTGATTTAAGTTTGATAAAATCTTCATAATATGATGAGAATTTTCCGCGTCCAGGTTGGCAGTGGGCTCATCCGCCAACACCAATGCAGGCTGATGTACAATGGCCCGTGCAATAGCTGTGCGTTGGCATTCACCACCGCTTAACATGTTTGGTCGGGAATCCATTTTATCTGTTAGACCGACTGATTCGACAGCCTGTTCTACCATCGATCTTCGTTCATCTTTATCGATCTTATTTAAAATCAATGGTAGTTCCACATTCTCAAAAACCGTATAGACAGGGAGGAGGTTGTAGCTCTGGAAAATAAAGCCCATGTGCTTACGCCGAAGACGGGCCCGCTCTCCATGGGACGTATCATTTAGAGCCTGGCCCAGGACACTTACTTGCCCTTCGCTGGGAGAATCCAGTCCACCGATAATATTCAGCAATGTAGTTTTTCCGGAACCGGATGGCCCAACCAGGCCGGTGAATTCACCTTTGTTCAAGGTCAGGTCTATATCCTTGAGAGCGGTGAAAAAATCACCGCCTACGGGGAAACGCTTAACCAGGTTATTTATGGTAATGACGGCGTTGTTTTCCATCTTTTTTCCTTAATGATTGTAAATAAACATGAATTGAAATCCGGTCCCGAAACCTGCCAGCGATCTTGGCAGATGTTCTTCAGAAAGATTGTAATCAGCGCGTTTTGGGCTAATAGACAAAATGAAATTTAAACTATAATGATCATAGGTACTGCTCCAGCGTAAATAATTATAACTGCGATTCTCTTCCAAATCAAATTGCGAAATGAACATGAGCTGGTGTACCATGCCAAGAGGCATGCTGGCCATGAGTGCCGTGTAAGATTGTGATAATTCACCCGAGTCAATTTTATTGGAAATGGACATGTATTCTGCCATTACTAAAATGCCAGTGGCAATCGGCAGGGTGTAGTCTGCTCCGACTGTAGCCATTATTATTTCAGATCTATCGGAACTGACTAAAGCACTCTCATTCCAAAATCCAATGAATCCATCATAGCGATAATCAATAGCTATGCGATTGTGAGAACCTGAAATTGGAATGCCAATTTGGCCAATTGGCTGCAGGGACTTTGAAGGATCCTGGTGATAGGTCAATCCCCATTCTCCTAATGAATTGGAAAGTTCCACTCGACTTCCATAAGAAAGAGTATCCTGATCATTATTGATTGCCCATGACCACAGCGATAAAGAATTAGAAGGAAACCATCGCAGCCTGAATGCTTCCACGCCATCTGTCTGTCCAGTGGGGTCCCTTAAATCAATCGTATCAAACCAGGAAAGGGAACGTAAAACAAAAGAAGGTCCAAATACAATTTTCTGCAAACCCAATCGGGCTTCCAGTTTTTCGCTGGAATATCGTGCCCAGTAGCGATGGTGAGATTCATTGTTATTGAATAAAGAATCACCCGAATAGAATCTGTCTAATCGATAGGCCCATTCCATATCCACCAATTGGTTATTAGATAATTCTTTAAACAGTGAAAGGGTAGGGATGTATCCCATGGTGGATTCGATGGATGATTGGCCATCTGGTACATCGTTGCTGGTTAGAACACTGGACCAGAACAGACCTTTCTGTGAAAAAGGCTTTTCAAAGGCACTAATGGATTGCATCAAAACGATTGAATAAATAATCATATTATGATAGGTCTTATTCATTTACTCCTTACAGCCTGATAGATTTTAATCGGTTTGAATTTCCGATCACGTTGATACTGGAAAAGGCCATGGCTACTTCCGCGATCACTGGATGAAGCACACCGGCAAAAGCAATGGGGATGGCGATCACATTATAAATAAAAGCCCAGAATAAATTCTGTTTGATCTTTTTGAAGGTGACATTTGCCAATCGAATTGCCTGAAGTACTGCGTTTAAATCACCTTTGGTTAATACAATTTCTCCTGTTTCCATGGCGATGTCCGTCCCGCTGCCAAGGGCGATGCCCACATCGGCCTGGGCGATGGCTGGCGCATCGTTAATACCGTCTCCCACCATGGCGACGGTTTTACCTGTTTTCTGGTAGGATTCCACAATAGTGGCTTTTTCATCGGGCAATACCTCAGAGTGTACTTGATCAATATTCAAATCAGCCGCCAAAGCATCAGCAATTTCTTTTCGATCCCCCGTTACAAGAACACAGCGATATCCAGACCGCCTTAAACGCGCAATGGTATCCGCAGAGTCTGGACGGATTGTATCTTCAATTTCAAATACACCGATTAATTCATTATTAAGGGTTAGAAAAACAGGTGTACCGGAAAGGTCAATTTCTGGATTTGAATTTGTAAATGAAGCACTCCCCACTTTTAAAATGGAACTGCCATAATTGCCGGATATTCCCTTCCCGGACACGACTTCAACATCACTGACCGGATCAAGGTCCAGTTCTTTTTCTTCCGCCAGTTTCATGATGGCCTGAGCCAAGGGGTGGGTGGATTCCCTTTCCAGGGATGCTGCCATTCGAATGAGATCATTTCCCCCAATACCGGATATTTGATGGACCTTTACCACGGCAGGCTTTCCCTCAGTCAGTGTACCCGTTTTATCAAATAAAATTGTATTCACTTCGTTCAGCCGCTGGATAGCAGCACCATCCCGGATCAATATTCCGTTTTCTGCTCCCAGTCCACTGCCAACCATGAGTGCCATCGGAGTGGCAAGGCCAAGGGCGCAGGGACAAGCAATGACCAGGACGGCAATGGTTGCATAAAGGGCCATTCCCAGGGAGGAAAGCTCCGGGTTCGTCCAAGGTAATAATCCTGAACCTGTTAATGCCAGCTGTTTCATGCCATTTGGGAATGCGGTCCAGAAAAAGAAAGTTATCAGAGCCAACACCAATACAACAGGTACAAATACGGCAACCACTTTATCGGCAAAAATCTGTATGGGAACCCTGGTGGTTTGGGCCTGCTCTACCATCTGGATAACCTTTGCCAGAAAAGTATCTTGACCGATTTTAGAAACTTTCACGCGCAGAGTACTGTCTGCACAAATCGTTCCGCCAATCACCAGGTCATTGGCTCTTTTCATTACAGGCAAGGACTCGCCGCTTACCATAGACTCATCCACGGCGGCTGATCCCTCCACCACGATTCCATCGGTGGGAATCGATTCTCCTGCCCGGACAATCATAATTTGATCCATCACCAAACTGCGGACGTCCACTTTCACCTCGTTTCCTTCCATGTCCAGAACCGCAGCCTGCTTTGCACCAAGATTCATGAGTTTTTGGATGGCTTCCGATGATCTTCCCCGGGCCTTTGTTTCAATGTATCTTCCAGTTAGATGGAAAGACATAATCATACCGGCAATACCGGCGAAAGAATGGATATCAACATAGGATTTTATAATCCCGGTAAAAAGCGCTGCCAGTGAACCAAGAGCGATGAGGACATCCATATTTGGTGTGAAATGAATGGCTGATTTCCATGCGCTGGTCATAGTTCCTCGTCCAGGAAAAAAGCAAACAACAGAACTTAAAATGAAAATTCCCAGATCCATGGCTTCCAGAGACGGCCATGCTACTCCAATGGCCATATGAACACTCATCCAGATCATGGCTGGGAGAGTGAAGATCCAGGCCAGTTTCATATGGGAAAACGCCAACTCTACTTTTTCGTCTATTTTCTCCTGGATGTCAATTCCCGTTCCACCATCAATGATTTCAGCACTGTATCCGGTTTGGTCCACGGATTGAATAAGCTGTGTTGGATCGACAGATCCCAATACGGTGGCTTTTTCCAGGGTAAGGGTCACAACGGCCTCTTCCACACCCTCCACTTTTCGGAGGGCGTTTTCAACTGATGCAACGCAGCCGGCGCAATGCATACCGGTTATTTTTAGTTCAACAACCATCATGGATCCATTGATTGTAAAGTAATAATAATTGTTTTGTTATTGGTCCCGGTTCTCCAGTGCCGATCTCCATGAAATCCACCTTAATGACGGGTATAACTCCAGAACCACTGTTGGTGATAAACAGTTCATCTACGTCTGAAAAATTCGATTGATTTAACAGGCCAAATGAAACAGGGAAAGGGGATCTTGAGATCAAGGTCTGACGAGTAATACCGGGAAGTACATTTTTTTGTCGTGTCATAAGGATTCCATCTTTTACCCAAAATACATTACTACGGCTGCCTTCAAGAACAACGCCGTTTCCATCGATCAAAATGGATTCAAAACAGCCCATATCATTTGCTTTTCTCCAAGCCTTAAGGCATACTTTGTAATTGGTTGTTTTTACATCCGGAGTTTCCCGATTTGCATGAACTGTGATTGCTGCTATACCGGAATAAATGGAATTATCAAGTTCAAGTGCAGAGGTATAAATTATCAGATTATTAGGCATTGCCAGAATTCTAGTACGCTGGTCTGGATCCGGGAAATCTGAAATAACTGTTTTTACCATTTCAAATATCTCTGTTTGTGTAAACGGGATTGTTAAGCCTATTCGATCTGCCGATTGAATGAGCCTGTCTAAATGAGGTTCTAAAAAAACGGATTTATGGTTTAAAGTGCGAAATGTTTCATACAGTCCGGGTTTGTATGCAAAGGTATCCGCACCCAATTGCAGGTGCGCTTCTGGTACATTTTCCCAATCCCCGTTAATCAGTGCTTTGATCATGGTTGAAATGAAGCTGACTTGGCCAATGATTCATTGTATTCATCATTATTATTTGAATCGATGGTAATGCCACCGCCCACGCCCAAAGTTAACTCATTTCCTTCCTGAACTACGGTACGAATCGCAATATTAAATTGTAACGTTCCATCCGGTAAAATGCAGCCAATTGTTCCCGTATAAACACCCCGCGAATAATCTTCCAGTTCATGGATGATTTCGCAGGCCCGTTTCTTCGGGCATCCGGATATGGATCCGCCTGGGCTCATGGACAACAGTGCTTCAATGGGGTGTATATCCTGTTTGATATGACCCTGTACCACGCTGTATGTATGATAAACTTTTTCTAATTTTTGTATGGACTTTGATTTTACCACCTGAACAGAACCAGCTGTACATATTTTCCCTAGGTCATTACGGAGTAAATCCACAATCATGTACAGTTCCGCCTGCTCTTTTTCACTATGCAATAATTCCCTTAGGTTTTTTTCGTCTGAATCAGGCGTCACACCCCGTGGAGCCGTTCCTTTGATCGGCAGGGTAGATACAACACCATTTTTTATTTTAATAAACTGTTCAGGGGAAAAACTATGAATGGCCCAACCATCACCTTCAATAAAAGCAGTATATCCAACTTTATTTTTTGATCGAAAATAATGAAAAATATCTCTCGCAGATAAGTTCGTTTTTGATTTTAAAGGATGGGTATAATTGATCTGGTAAAAATCTCCAGCCTTTATATAAGACTGGATTTTATTAAAATTCTTATCGTACTCCTCTTTTTGGATAATTGGGTTGAATGGTTCACTGCGGGAAGAATTGGATAATTGCGAATTTGCCAACAATTCAAAATGATTGTATGCTCTGAAATGCACTGCAGGGATAGCCCCCGTGAGCCTATGAACAGGTACTCCTATTTGCCGAGCTCCAAATTCGTAGGATATAAATCCTGCAATGAATTTCCCATGATACTTCTTAATGAATTCGATCATTTCATCAGGTGGATCCTTTAAGGAAAGGGAAAGGGAGTCAATTGGCCCCCGGGCAGTGATATTTGGCCAATCAGAGAATCGATTTCCTCGAAATAGAACAGTCTGGTTATTCCCTCGAATTTTGCTAAACATGCAGAAAATTCTTCAGGATTTTGGATCCCATGGGAGTTAAAAATGACTCCGGGTGGAACTGAACACCAAAGATTGGTTTTTCTTTATGGGCGATAGCCATAATCTCTTTATCATTAGTCCAGGCTGTTTTGTCAAAATTCTCCGGTACAGATGCAATGGATAGGGAATGGTACCGCGCCGCCTGGAAAGGAGAGGGAATATCTAAAAATAAATCCTTTTGTCTATGGTGTATCAGGGAAGTTTTTCCGTGCAGAATACGTTTAGATTGTATGACCGGCGTATGAAAAACTGAAGCAATGCATTGATGACCCAAACAGACCCCTAGGATTGGTTTTTCTCTCCAGAAATCTTTTATAATTTGATTTGAATTCCCAGAATTTTCCGGTGATCCCGGTCCGGGAGAAATAACGATTCGTTCAGGATCTAACACTGAAACCCGGTCAGAATCAATTTTATCATGGGATGAAACCAAAACTTCTGCACCCAGGGTTTCCAAGCCCTGAACAAGGTTCCAGGTAAATGAATCATAATTATCAACCAGCAGAATCACGCTAAAAATTATTCAAGTAATGCCAAGAAAAAATGAAGTGTATTCCCTGGTTTCATCTATTGGGATTCGGAAGCTATTCTGCCGTAAAATAACGGACTTTATTTTGAAATAATTCAAAACAAAACAATATAATATATCATGTCTGCATCTAAACTGGAAAAAATCTATAATCCTGCTAATGTAGAGGATCGCTGGTATCAACACTGGCTGGATAAAAACTACTTCCATGCTGATACAGCATCCGATAAAGAACCCTATACAATTGTAATCCCGCCGCCAAATGTAACCGGCATGCTTACTATGGGTCATGTTCTGAATAATACGATCCAGGATATTTTGATTCGCAAGGCTAGGATGGAGGGGAAAGAAGCCTGCTGGATCCCTGGAACAGACCACGCATCCATTGCCACAGAAGCAAAAGTGGTTAAGATGCTTGAAGAGCAAGGAATAAATAAAAATGATCTTTCCCGGGAAGAATTTTTAGGATATGCTTGGAAGTGGAAGGAAAAGTATGGTGGAATTATTATCCAGCAGCTCAAGAAACTGGGCTGTTCCTGCGATTGGGAACGCGAAAGGTTCACAATGGATGAGGGCTATTCACGAGCCGTACTGACAGCTTTTGTTAAATTGTATGAAAAAGGACTGATCTATAAAGGTCACCGTCTGGTGAACTGGTGTCCTGTGTCCAAATCGGCCATCAGTGATGAGGAAGTGATACACCAGGAGGTGGATGGACAATTATGGTATTTTCGATATCCCATAACCAACTCAGATGAATACTTGATAGTTGCTACAACCCGTCCGGAAACCATGCTGGGTGATACAGCTGTGGCGGTTCATCCGGAAGATGGCCGGTATCTACATTTTATTGGAAAAACAGTGACCCTGCCATTGGTGGGCCGCGATATTCCTATCATAGCAGATGAATACGTTGACCCGGAATTTGGAACAGGCTGCGTAAAAGTAACCCCGGCTCATGATCCAAATGATTTTGCCATGGGTGAGCGGCATGACTTAAAATTCATCAATATTATGAATGATGACGCCTCTATGAATAACAATGTTCCTGAAAAATATGTGAGCTTAAGCCGGGAACAGGCACGGAAAGCAGTAGTAACAGATCTGGAATCAGCAGGGCAATTGGAAAAGGTGGAAGATTATACCAATAAAATTGGGTATTCGGAACGAGGCCATGTGCCCATTGAATCCTATATGTCCAAACAGTGGTTTATGAGAATGGGAGACCTGGTTAAACCAGCATTGGATACAGTAAATAATGGTCAAATCACATTTCATCCAGCGCATTGGATAAAGACTTACAACCATTGGATGGAAAACATCAAAGACTGGTGTATTAGCCGCCAGTTATGGTGGGGCCATAAAATACCGGTGTGGTATTATAAGAATGATCCTTCAAAAACACATGTTTCGGTTGATGGCCCAGATGATCCTAAAAACTGGGAACAAGACCCGGATGTGCTGGATACCTGGGCCAGTTCATGGTTGTGGCCCATGGCGGTGCATACCTGGCCGGATCCGGGGGATAATTTGAAGAAATTTTATCCAACAGATGTATTGGTGACCGGACCCGATATTATTTTTTTCTGGGTGGCTCGCATGATCATCACCGGTTATGAATTCATGAACGAAAAACCCTTTAACGATGTTTACTTTACATCAATATTAAGAGACGAAACTGGAAGAAAGCTCAGTAAATCCTTAGGGAATTCACCGGATCCATTCGAACTCTTTGATGAATATGGCACAGATGCAGTCCGGTTCGGGGTTATGCTTATGGCTCCCCAGGGACTGGATGTCCATTTTTCAAAAGATCGTTTAGATATCGGGCGAAACTTTATGAATAAGCTCTGGAATGCCTGCCGGTTTGTCCAAATGAATATTCCGGATGACTGGAATATGGAAATTGATATTGAAAAAGGTAAACTCGAATTACCGGAACAGTGGATATTAAGCCGGTTGGAGCGGGCTTTATCGGAAACCAATCGACAACTGGACCGGTTTCACTTCAATGAGGCAGCAAAAGTGATTTATGATTTCACATGGAATGATTTTTGTGATTGGTATGTGGAGATTGCCAAGACACGCTTCTACGGCACTAATGCACAACGGGCAGATACAGCCCGTGCTGTAAGTTTAAAATGCATTCAAACCATCCTGGCCCTGCTTCATCCATACGCTCCTTTTATTACTGAAGAGTTATGGAGTCAATTTAAGGAAGAAAAAGCTGGCGATTTGATCATCAGTCCCTGGCCCGCAACATCTACCGGATTTGAGAATCAGGAATCAGAACATAATATGGTTTTGCTCCAGAAAGTAATCACTGCGGTACGCAGTATCCGTAGCAGGATGAATGTCCCGCCCGCAAAATTATCGGATCTGCTGGTGCGCTGTTCTCATAAAAAGGAGGAATTTTTACGGCGTTATGAAACTTTAGTAAAATCATTATCAAGAATTGAAACCATTGAGTATGGAAAACGGGTAAAAAAACCACAACAATCGGCAACTGCTGTTGTTAGCGGGATGGAATTGTATATACCACTTGGATCATTAGTAGATTTGGACCAGGAAAAGGCGCGCATGGGGAAACGAATCGCAGAGATCAATACTTTGATTGCCGGGATAAACGGGAAATTGGCCAATGACAATTTTATAAACCGCGCTCCAGAACATGTTGTATCCCACGAAAGATCGAATCTTGCCAAGTTAACCGACGAACTGGATAAAGTCACTTCCAATTTAGAGATGCTGCAATGAAACTCAGGGTCATGTTATTCCTATGCTGCATGATTCATGCACAATCCGGGGATGCAACTTTAACAATATATAAAGATGGTACAGCACTTATTAAACAACCTGTAACTTGGACCGCCACTAAGGGGAAAAGTGTAATTACCTGGAACAAATTACCTGCAAGTATCCAACGGGATACCCCGTTTTTAAACCTGGATGGCGCAACGGTAATGTCCCAGCGGTTCAATGACAAAGTTTTTTCCAGTGCAGATTACTTCATGGATCTTAAGGGTCAAAAAATTTCCGTGAAACCCAATGATGGAAAGTTGGTTACGGGATTACTCCTGGAAATAAACCAAAACAGTGTATCCATCACCAACCGCAATGGTATATTGACTTTTAACCGGGAAGAATTAGCATATATGAGCGCTGCAAACAAAGTGCCGAATCCGGTGTTTAAACCCTATTTATCCTGGGATATCCAATCCAGCAAGTCCGGTAGTTTGAAAGGAGAACTGGTCTATAAATCGAAGAATTTTACCTGGTCAACGGTTTACCGGATTAAGATGACAGATGAAATACATGGTGAATTAATTGCCGAAGCCGTCATTGACAACGCTTCTGATCTGGATTTTGCAGGTGCCAGACTGCAGCTGGTGGAAGGAAATCTGAATAAATTATCCGGTGGAAGACGGCCGCAGAAAAATACTGCTGCCATGGCAGCCAGAGTTTCCACGGGTCAGGCTATGACCCGCGAAGAGCTTGGTGATTATCATATTTACCCACTAAAAGATGTCCATAATTTGCAGGCAAAGGAAAGTATCACAGTTCGAATGTATGGGCCATTGAATGTCAAATATAAGAAAACCTATGTGTTCGAAAATTCTGAGCGGCGGCAAAAAGAAGAACCCCTGGAAGTGAAAATTGCTCTGAAAAATACGGAATCAAACGGCTTGGGGATTCCGCTTCCCGATGGAAAAATCGAGCTCTATACATATTCTGGCAAAGGAGGCCTGGAATATATTGGCGCCGATAAAATGGGCCAGGTGCCAAAAGGTCAATCTACAGAGATAACATCCGGCCGCGCCTTTGATGTGGTGGGAAATCGCAAAGTGTTGAATTATGACCGTCAGCGCAAAAGTGAAGAAGCTGTTATTGAAATTAAAGTAACAAATGCCCGGAGCGAAAATGTAGATGTATTATTAGTGGAACACATCAATGGTGACTGGATTATCAAGGATGAATCTCTGGATTACCTCAAAAAAGATGCCTCCACCATTCATTTTCCGCTAATCCTGAATGCGGGCGAAACAAAAAACGTGTACTACACTTACCGCAAAGAATGGAAGTAAACTCGGCAGGGATTCCCTGCTGAACCTCCATGCCAGCCTTTCATTTGCTTTCATCCATCTCTGAACTGAGCGGAGTGGGGTCAAAAAGAAAACTCATTTTGAACGATCATGGAATTTCAACCCTGCAGGATCTATTATATTATTTCCCGCGACGTCATCTGGATCGAACATCTATCACTCCAATTCGAAAACTGGAAAAAGGGATGGTTGCTACCCTGATCGGTCAAGTCGAAACCTTTGGTGAAAAATCCGTCCGTCGGGGAAAACTGTTTCAAGTCATTCTTTCAGACGGGACAGGGATTTTAACCCTTACCTGGTTCAACGGGGTTCGTTTTATGAAAAAATTATTCAAGGTTGGTGACCGTCTTGCCATACATGGGAAAATCGACTGGTATAACGGGCCATCTATCACCCATCCGGAATTTGATAAACTAAACCCAGATGATGATCCTATATCTACAGGTGCTGTTGTTCCGCTTTATCCACTGACAAATGAGTTAAGATCGATTGGTGTAGACCAGCGTGTTTTACGAAAAATGGTTCGAGAATTATTGCGTTCAGGCCTGGCTATTCCAGAGCTTTTCCCGGACCCTGTGTTAAAAGAATATAAATTGATCTCCCGCCAGGATGCATTTAAGCAGATTCATTTTGCTGATAATGGTGTAAAACTAAATAATGCTCGGAGACGATTAAAATTTGATGAACATTTTTTTCTGCAGCTGCTCATGGCCCTACGGAAAAAAAGTATTCAACTTACAGGAACAAAACCACTGCCGGATATTGGCCCTTATTTTCATACCATTGCTAATACATTGGATTTTGAATTGACCGATGCACAAAAGCGGGTTATAGAAGAAATTCATGATGATCTGAAGAAAAAGGTAGCAATGAACCGCCTGCTGCAGGGTGATGTTGGGTCAGGAAAAACAATCGTATCTATTCTGATCAGTGCTTTGGCAGTAGGGAATAATGCCCAGGTAGCCATCATGGCTCCAACGGAGATTCTGGCTCACCAGCACTATGAATCTTTTATGTCGTTATTGGATAAAGCAAATATTCCCTGTGCCCTGCTACTGGGAAATATGAAAAAAAATGAACGCCAATCTATTTTGAGGGGATTAAAAACCAGCAAGATCCCAGTAATTATTGGTACCCATGCTTTGATTCAGGATGATGTGGAAATGAAGAACCTGGGCCTGGTAGTTGTAGATGAACAACACCGTTTTGGTGTGAATCAAAGACTGAAACTCCTCAAAAAGGGATGGAACCCTCACTTTTTGGCCATGACGGCAACACCAATACCAAGAACGCTATCCATTACCTATCACGGGGATATGGATCTTTCCATAATTGATGAATTGCCCAAGAGCCGGCTTCCCGTTGTTACAAAAGTTGTAGAACCTTCCCGTCTTTCCAGGATCTATGCGTTTATAAAAAAAGAAGTCGCTTCCGGACGGCAGTGTATGATAATCTACCCGTTGGTAGAGGAATCTCAAAAATCAGATCTGGCCGCAGCAGTTGAAGCCCATAAGGAATTAAATAAAAATGTCTTTCCTGATCTGAATGTGGGTTTGGTTCATGGCAGAATGAAGTCAGAAGAAAAAGACAGGGTGATGCAGGATTTTGCCAGCAACAAAATTCAAATTTTAATATCCACTACCGTAATCGAGGTGGGTATTGATATCCCCAATGCAACGGTGATGGTAATAGAACATGCAGAACGGTTTGGTTTGACTCAACTGCATCAGTTGAGAGGCCGTGTAGGACGGGGTACAGATAAAAGCTATTGTATTCTGGTGCGCAGAAATATAACAGAAACCGCTCAATCCCGCCTGGAGATCATGGAAGAAACAAATAATGGATTTATCATTGCAGATGAAGATTTAAAACTACGCGGCCCAGGAGAATTTTTCGGAATAAAGCAATCAGGATTTTTTCAGTTTAAGATAGCAAATATGATCACCGATGGTCCTATAATACGGGATGCTAGGAAAGCCGCCTTTAAATTGATTGAAAATGACCCGGACCTACAAGAGTCGCAGCACCGGTTATTGCGAGAAATCTTTTTACAGGAATATGCAGATCAGTTAGAAATGATTGCTTTATCATAAATTGATTCTCCATTTTGTCTGTAATACAAGGAGATTAAATTCCCCGGCTCTATAAGTAAAAAAACCAGTGTCTTGCCAACCCAGAACTCAATATGAGAAGATAAAGAAAAAACTATGACCCAAGAAACCCCTACAAAAGATGAACAGCTTTTTATGTACCTGGTTAGTACTTTTCAATCCAGCGCCTGGGTGGCTCTTGGAAAAATGAAAAATCCCATGACGGATAAACAGGAGCAAAACCTGGAACAAGCCTCATTTTATATCGATTTGCTGGACATGATGCAAAATAAGATGAAAAGCAATCTTTCCGAGTATGAGGAACAAGTACTTATTAATGCCGTTAGTGAACTGAAGCTGAACTACATAGAAGAACAAAAAAAGCAGGATAAACCAGAAAAAGAAGAAAATGAAAATGATACACCGGAAAACTCATCAGAAGAAGAATAACCAGTGATGCATACTGATTACACCCGCATAAATCGATTTTTAGCAGGTATTCTGTTTATTTTTTCTTTCATTGTTTATTTTGACACAATGGCCCCTACAGTATCCTATTGGGATTGTGGTGAATTTATTGCTGTATCTTATCGATTATCTGTTCCCCACCCACCAGGAAGCCCGCTTTTCCTGCTGTTGGGCCGCATAATATCTATGATACCCTTCAATCCGGATATTGCATTTAGAGTCAATATCCTGTCCCCTCTTTCCAGTGCGCTAGCTGTCATGTTTCTTTATCTCACTATTGTAATAATTGTTACGCACTGGCGTGGAAAAATTACAAGTAATAACGATGCTTTAATTGCATTTGGCGGTGCTGCAGTTGGTGCCCTGACCTTTGCTTTTACCGATAGTCACTGGTTCAATGCTGTGGAAGCTGAAGTATATTCAATGAGCACCTTTTTTACAGCGATTGTGGTCTGGCTTATTCTGCAATGGAGTGAACGGGCTGATGAAAAAGGCCATGAGCGATATATTTTATTCATTGCCTATATGATTGGGTTGGCGACAGGATTGCACCTGTTAAATCTTTTGACGCTGCCCTTTGTTGCTCTCATCATTTATTTCCGGAAATACAAATTCGAATGGCAGTCTTTCGGAATCACAGTTGCCATTACAGGCGTCATTTTTTTTATTATTCATAATGTGATAATCAAAGGTCTGCCTAAGATTGCAGCCGCATTGGGTGTTGGCTCAGTTGCAGTACTTATTACTGCTGTATTTGGCGGAATGGCCTGGACAGTGATGAACCGGAAAAAACTCGCATCAGTCGCCCTCACATCCATGGTGCTGGTTCTGATTGGTTATTCCACTTATGCCTTGATTTTCATTCGATCCAATCAGGATCCCGGGATTGATGAAAATGATCCTGAAACGGTCGAAGCTTTTATTTCCTACCTTGAACGGGAACAGTATGGCGATGTAGGAATATTGCCCAGAAGATACAAGGGTATCCCACCCATCCATGAGGTAGCAGGACGTCCGGCTGGGCCTAATCGTGATTATTCGTCCCAGCAGAAAAAACAGTATCGGGCTTACGAAACCGGGAAACAGTGGGACTTTTTCTGGGACTACCAGATAAGAAAAATGTACAATCGCTATTTTCTATGGCAGTTCGCCGGCCGGGGCCTTTCCACGGATTCCTATGTGACCGCCATGGGCGCTAATAGCCGGGAAGATGGTATCGACTGGACTCAGTTTGGTTTGCCACTGGCTTTAATTCTGGGGGTCCTGGGTATGATTTACCACGGCTATAGGGATCAGCGTATGGCGTTTACGGTGATGACCCTGTTTATCATGACCGGGTACGCCATTATTGTCTACCTGAATCAGGACAACCCTCAGCCTCGGGAGCGGGATTATTCATATGTAGGCAGCTTTTTTGCATTCTCAATCTGGATTGGGGTCGGCGCCAGCGCTATTGGTGAAAAAATCACAGAATGGATAAAGGAAAAAGAAATAGCTCACCGCTTGATTTCGATCGCAATGATTCTGCAACTGATTTTTCTTCCTGGTGTGATGCTCCGTGCCAATTATCATTCCCATGATCGTTCGGGCAATTATGTGGCCTGGGATTACAGCTATAATATTTTACAATCTTGTGGACCGAATGGGGTGATATTTACCAATGGTGATAATGATACTTTTCCGTTATGGTATTTACAGGAAGTGGAGGGATTGCGTACCGATGTGGCGGTTGTCAACCTCAGTCTGCTCAATACACCCTGGTACATTAAACAGATGAGAGACTTAAGGCCCAAGAAAACACAGTTTATTAATCTTACCGATGCGCAGATTGACCAATGGACCACCAGTCTTACCCGCTGGGAAACCCAAAAAGTGAAAGTGCCCGTTTACGGTGACCCGGAAAATAAAGACGGTTTTATTGAATGGACTTTGAAACCTACTTTTGCAGGCCAGGCATTGAGAGTACAGGATATGATGATCATGCGTATCATCAATGACGCAGCCTGGAGGGTTCCTATTTATTTTGCTGTAACCGTATCACAGCAGAATCGTATCGGACTGGACCGCTACCTGGATATGCAGGGGCTGACGTTCCAGTTGAAAAGTCACAAAACAACCCCGGTTGATGCGGATAAAATGTATGAAAATTTGATGACGACAGTAGGGCCTCAACTCTGGTCAAGTAAATTTGATCAGGCAGACTTTTATAATCCCAAAGACTTAGATTATTTGAACTGGTCAAGAGAATTCCAGCCGGGGTATATGTTCCGCAATTTGGGCAATGAAGATGTACACTATAATAAACAAATCATCCGACTGCTGCAAAACTACCGCAGCGCCTATATGCAATTGGCCGTGACCTATTATCTTGATTATCAGAAGGAATCCCGTAAAAAGGATAAAGATGAGTCCAAGCTGTCCCGACTTAGACAGAAGACCCTGGATACCCTGGATAAAATGAGTCAGAATATCCCGGAAACCACAATCCCAATCACCGCTGAAGAACTGCATTACCAGGTTGCCCGCATGTATGGTGATCTTGGCCAGAAACAATCGATGGCTGAAATAATGGATCGTCTGACGAATCCTAAGGTTGAAAACCCCGCAAACAGGGTAGAATATGCAAATATTTATTTTAAAGAATTATCTGATACAACCAGAGCTTTATCTATTTTAGAGAGTCTACATGCCGAATTTTTACAGCTGGAAGGGATGGTGAATCTTCAGGGTTTTGGATCAAAATCTATAACACAGAAAAAGTGGCGCCAATGGCAGCAGGCTTACCCGGATATGATTTCTTCCCTTGTTTTTATATATAGAAACAGCAATAGGCAGGCAGAGGCAGAAATGATTCTTAACGATTGGGTACAGCGTAATCCCAGCGATAAAAATGCACTAAAACTATTGGAAGAGGTTCGTACCGAAGGATAAAAATCCCAGTACGGTTTTCATCGTGGCCGAAGGCACACCTACAATCAGCATCATTATACCCCACTGGAATGGCATCGAAACCCTATCCGAGTGCCTTGATTCATTAAAGTTATCCACATACCGAAGTTTTGAAATTATTGTTTCTGATAATGCTTCTACTGATGGGAGTCAAGATTGGCTCAAAGAAAACCATCCGGATGTGCTTTTACTGGAACATGATAATAATTATGGCTACGCCGGCGGCTGTAATCGAGGAGTGTTGGCTGCCAGCGGATCTTTTCTTCTATTTTTAAACAACGATACCATTCAGGACGCAGGCTGGCTGGAGCCGCTTGTAGATCGAATAGAATCTGATTCTTCTATAGCGGCACTACAGCCGAAAATTCTCAATTATTATGAACGGGATCTTCTTGATTATGCCGGTGGGAGTGGCGGCCACATGGATTTGTTTTGTTTTCCGTTCACGCGGGGCAGGCTGTTTATGGATCAGGAAAAAGACACTGGGCAATATGACCGGGCTGAACCATGTTTCTGGGCCAGTGGGACTGCGATTATGGTGCGCCGGGAAATGTTTGAAAAATCTGGTGGTTTTGATGAAATATTTTTTGCCCATATGGAAGAAATTGACCTGTGCTGGCGCCTGCAGGCTATGGGCCATAAAATCTGGGTGGAGCCTCAATCAATAGTTTACCATAAAAATGCTGTTTCCATGCCCATGTATTCGCACTGGAAATACTATCTGAATCACCGTAATTCTCTGTTAATGCTCCTGTCCAATTATTCAATTCCGGTCACTTTTTATGTGGGCCTTATCCGGTTGATGCTGGAATTTGTTGCACTGGGTTATGCGGCAGTAAAGCTGGATATAAACCATATCACCGGAATTCTGCGTGCATTGGGCTGGATCCTGATTCACCCTCACACCATTATCAGCAAAAGAACACGCTTTAGAAAACATCGGCGATTGCGGGATGGAGTAATTATGAACAGTATGGTACACGGCAGTATAGCATTGGAATACCACCTGCTGGGGAAAAAGACTTACTTGGAAATCAAATCCAAGGCATCCTGATATACATCACGCCGGTCCGGATCCAATTCCTGCATATCTTTCAGCATTTCCCTGCGCCCCAGCTGGGCCAGGGTATAAGCGATCGATTCTGATTTTACTTTCAGGAAATACTGTGTGTTGTGGTCTCTGCCCACATCGTCGTAAGATTGTTCAAGACCATCCAGCAGCAGTTTCAGTTCGGTCAGAGCTCCATCCATATCCCCGTCTTTTATTAGATCAATTGCAATATACCAGGCTAGACGAGCCTTGCGCAAACCCACGTTGCGGCTTAAATCGTCCACTAATGTGATGCGGCTGCCCCAGCCTTTCTTATATTCTGATGCTGCCCCTCGAAGCGCAATTTCCCGGGCGATCTCATGGGCGCTATTCCCGCCGTTGAATTCGTAAGTATCGATTTCACCAGCCAGGATGAGATAGGCATAATAGGCCAGAAATCCGGGCAACGGCTCAAAAAGTACTGGGTCGAAATACAGACTGGTGCCGGAGTTATAATAGAACTGCACACTTTTATCAAAATACCTCAGATCACTGCCATTAGAAAACAAAGCTTGACAATTGAATGTTTTTACATTTCCCTTTGATTGAGCACTTTCAAAGATAATTTGAATATGAAGAGCAATATCAAGATCGTCATAAATTTCATCCCAGACAGTAGATATAAAAAAGCGGTTAATATCCTCCCGAAGGGCAAAGATTTCCTGTTTTTCATCACTGCGCAGCAGTCGATCGTCAAACGTGATATCCACAGATGCAAACTGTGCATTAAGGTGCTCAATACCGAGAAAAAGAAGTAAGGTATAAAGAATCTTATTTCCCATACATGAAAATTGGTGGATTGCAGGTTTTTGAGCAAGGTCTTTGTCAATCCCGTTTTTTGAAGAATTATTGAAGGTAATTTCCCCTATGACAAATGTCAGAGAATTACTGAGCAAATCCAAGTATGATCAGGTAGGAGCAATCCTAAAAACAGCAGGCAGGATTGGTGATTCTTCAGGAATGGAGGTCTATGCGGTTGGCGGATTGGTCCGTGATCTGTTGATGAGCAAGATCCTCAATGATATAGATATCATGACTGTTGGTGAAGGCATACCATTCGCGAAGCAACTGGCTGGGAAACTTGGAGTGAAAAAAATTGTTCCCTTTGAAAAATTTGGCACGGCGCTTATCCCCCATAAACCAGTACAGATCGAAGTGGCCAGTGCACGCCGGGAAACTTATGAGGGGAATTCCAGAAAACCTGCTGAGGTTACTTATACTGACTTGAATGGGGATTTGGCCCGCCGGGATTTTACCATCAATGCCATGGCTATGGATATTCGACCAAAGCAATTTGGTGATCTTTACGATCCTTTTGGCGGGATAAGTGACCTGAAAAACAGCCTCATCCGGACACCTTTAGACCCGGATGAAACTTTTTCAGATGATCCGCTGAGAATAATGCGGGCAGCTTATTTTGTATCCAAACTTGATTTTATCATTGAGAAAGACTGCCGTCAGTCCATGAAAAAACAAGCCAGCCGATTAAAGATCGTTTCATGGGAGAGGATCCGGGATGAATTTTTAAAAATACTATCTACAAAAAAACCTTCTGTCGGCTTAACAATCCTTCAGGAAACAGGTGTGTTGGAAATCGTGTTCCCCGAAATACACGTTATGTATGGCATGGATCAGACATCAGAATGGCACCACAAGGATATTTTTGCTCATACCCTGCAAGTAGTAGATAATACAGCCCAGTTGTCTGATAAAATGGAATTGCGGTTCGCAGCCCTGGTACATGATATTGCCAAACCTGATACACGGCGCATCAACGATGAAAAAGGCTATACTTTCCATGGCCATGATGCAGTTGGCGAACGAATGCTTAATAAGGTTGCCCGTCGGCTTAAACTATCCAATAAACTAACAAATTACCTGAAAAAATTAACCCTTCTGCACTTACGCCCTATTGCCCTGGTAAAATCAGAAGTCTCTGATTCGGCAGTGCGGCGCCTGATGATTGCAGCAGGGGATGACCTGGATGACTTAATGACCTTGTGCCGGGCAGATATCACCACCAAGAATCCTAATAGAGTTAAACGCTACATGAAAAACTTTGAGATTGTGGAGGAGAAGATGGCAGATGTGGTAGAGCGAGATGCCATGCGCGCATTTCAGTCGCCGGTCCGCGGCGATGAAATCATGACTGTTTGCGGTTTGACAGAAAGCCGAAAAGTAGGTGAAATCAAGGATGCGATTGAGGAAGCAATTTTGGATGGCAAAATCGAGAATACCTATGAGGCAGCGAAAGAATATTTAATGGAGATTAAAAACGACTTTCTCTAATAACATATTGTAAAAGAAAAATAATTTATTGTAATACAATAATAATTTATTGTATTATCAAAACTTAGTTTATAGTTTCCGGGCCCTGAAATTAAAGGAATACGGCTTATGCCTGGAAAATCACAACTCGCTTTTATCAAAATTGTTGATTGGCTACTGACGGGATTCACTGCCTTGGTAGCCGGTTACATTTCATACCGTTTTATCATGCTATTGGTTGGCCCGGTCCTAGGGATCACAGACCAAACGACAAAACTATACTATCCAGTTCAGTTTCATGTGGATGAAGAGGGTATGGCTCTAATGAGTGATCAGGAATTATCGGTGAAATTGAAACATGCAAAAGCCATTGCCATCATCGAAGCACCAACGCCGACTGGTCTGCTTGTTCCTGTCAAACTTATACGATACGGTATGTTTGGCTTCATTATTTGGGTGATGTTTCTCATGAGACAAATCGTAAGATCTGTTGGCAAAGGTCAGCCTTTTATTCCAGAAAACGGAGAACGCCTTCGATGGATCGGGCTTTCAATATTACTCATAATCGGGTTTGATTTTTTCCATGACATTTTATTGAACCTTTTTATTACACCCAGGCTCACCTTTGATTCTATCGTTTTTGAAACATCCAATCATTTTGATTTTAGATTTATATTATTAGGTCTGGTGATTCTGGTGATTGGCGAAGCATTTCGCATTGGCGCTGAGATGAAAAAAGAACAGGATCTGATGATCTGATGGATAACATGAAAATCAAGATCAATTTGGACTTGATGATGGTGAAACGGAAAATGCCATTAAAAGATCTTGCAGAAAAAGTAGGGATTACCATGGCGAATCTTTCCATCCTGAAAAACGGCAAAGCCAAAGGGATTCGGTTTGGTACCCTTCAAGCCATTTGTCGGGAATTGGATTGCCAACCGGGAGACATCCTGGAATATGAAGTCACAGAAAATGGTTAGGAAACTTTCCGAAATTTATTGCGTCAAAAGAAATATAATTTAAACGAATGAAAAAAATATTTTTAATCCTGTCACTCCTTTCCGGACTATTTGCCCAAGGGTATGGATTGGTAGATTGTATCAATATTGCCTTAGAAGGGAAGAAAACAATCCATTCTGCTGAATTGGGTGTGGCCTCAGCCGAACAAGGTTTGAAAGGGTCCTACAGCGGCCTTCTACCTTCACTGAGCGCTTCTACAAGCACGGGCAGAACTCAGTTTCCAGAAAGGGAAAGTATCTCTTATGACTTTGATAATTTAACATCAGACACAACGGTGACCAGCCATTATGATAATATGTCTGCAGGGATTTCATTAAGCCAAACTTTGTATAATGGCGGCCGTTCTTGGAATCAAGTAAAGCAGGCTAAATCGCAATTGGAAATTGCAAAACTGAACCAACGTACCACAAAAATCCAGGTAATCCAGAATGTGATCCGATCTTATTATGGATTATTAAAAGCACAGCAACTTCATGAGGTGACTGTAAAAAATTTGGAAATGTCCGATCAGCAGGTTTCCCTTGTAAAAAAACAATATGACCTTGGTGTGGTGAAAAGGACGGATCTTTTAAAGGCGGAAGTTGCCCAAGGACAAGCCAAGGTGGATGTACTGAACAGGCAGACAAATCTTGAGAATGCACGGCGGGTATTATTCAATGATATGGGTTTGCAGGATTTTGGCCAACCGATCACCGCTGTGGAGGATGAATGGGTGGTACCGCCCATTCCAACCAGCAGCGATATTCTGGAACTTTTGAAAACCCGGAATCCCAACTTACTGATTTCCCAAGTGCGCATCAATTTGGGAGAAGTCTCCTATAAAATAGCTAAGGGAATGCGTCTGCCTTCCCTGAATTCATCTGTGAGTTATTCTGCCAATGGTGAGAACAGTGAAGAATTAATGGATGCCCTGAAGGATGATTGGTCCTTGGGAATGAATATTTCTGTGAGTGTTCCGATCTATACTGGGAATTCACTTTCGGTTCAACAGCACCAGACAAAGTTAAGCAAGCAGCAATCCGAATATGATTACATTACTTTATTAAATGATCTCCGTGTACAGGGTGAGTTGATTAGAAAAACCCTGGAAAATTATTCTGAAATTATTCCTTTAAACCAAGCGGTAGTGGCTTCGGCGGAGGAAGATTTAAAATTGGTCCGAGAGCGATACAGTCTCGGTTCTGCAACAATTTTGGAAGTGCTGGATGCACAAGTGTCTTTAATACGTTCCAACTCAACACTTATTAACACAATCCATGATGCCAGGATCCAAGAGGCAAATTTGAAAGCCCTGCTGGGAATTCTGGATTTGGAATATCAAATAGAAGAAGACTAATAATATGCTAAAAACACTTAAAAAGAAAAAAGTATGGATTCCATTACTGATCCTAGCATTAGTGGCAACGGGCTTTATTATTTCGAGAAATGATGCCGGTGAGGAAATAATCGTAGAGACTGAGAAGGTCCAACGGCGTAATATTGTACACAAGGTAAATGCCAGCGGTAAGATCCAGCCGGAAGAGGAAGTTCAGATCACTTCCACGATTACAGGATGGATCACGGAAATTACAGTTGTTGAAGGGGATACAGTCCAGCCAGGGCAACATTTGATCAGTATTGATGAAAAACAATACCGGCCGCGCTATAATCAGGCTTTATCCCAGGTTAAATCTTCAGAAGCGAATATGCGCAAAGTTCAATCGCAGATGGATCGTACAAAAACACTATTTTCCCAGAACCTCGTTTCCAAACAGGAACTGGAGCAATTGGAAGCTTCTTATCAGATCGCTTTGAGTCAGGCAGAACAGGCCAAGGCCAATCTGTTGTCCGCGGAGGATGAACTTTCCAAAACACGCCTGACGGCGCCTAAATATGGTATTGTTACCAGCTTGACCAAAGAGGAAGGTGAAATGGCTTTGGGGGGAATGTTTAATCCTGGGGTATTAATGACTGTAGCGGACTTGAGCCATATGGAAGTTCTAGTAGATGTTAACGAGAACGATGTCGTCAATATTGATATCGATGATACCACAGAAATAGAGATTGATGCCTTTCCTGATACAATTTTTTATGGTGTGGTCAGTGAAATAGCGCATACGGCCCAGTCTTTGAATATGAGCAGCCAGCAACAGGTCACGAATTTCAAGGTTAAGGTGAAAATAATATCTCCTCCGATAAAAATACGACCCGGGATGAGTAGCACTGTAAATATTATCACTGAAACTATTGATAATACAGTCTCGATCCCGATCCAGTCCCTGACCTCCCGGCCAGAAAATTATGAAAGAATAGCCCGCAATAAGAAAAAAGCAAAAAAGAAACGCTGGGGTAATGAAGATGATAAAAAAGATGAAGGTTCTTTCATGGGCAAGGAAAAGAATCTTGATGTTGTTTTTGTTCTTCGCAGTGAATTTGAGGGTGAAGCCGCTCCGGATGGAAAAAAATATGCTTTAGTTCGACAGGTAAGTGTGGGTATTGACAGCGATATGCATTATGCGGTGAAATCTGGTGTAGAGGAAAATGAGGTGATTGTAACGGGCAGTTACAGGGTATTAAGTAAGCAATTGCAGCATGGAGATATAGTGACGGTAGAAACAAATGAAAAAGAACAGGAAAAGAAAGGGAACGATGTATCAGTAAAAGTCCAGATAGGATCCTGATACAGTCAAGAATATGTCTCTTATCGTTCTGAAAGATATTTATAAGATTTACCATGTTGGTGGCGAAGAGGTTCGGGCCCTAGATGGTGTAGATTTAAACATAGAGGAGAACGAATACCTGGCCATTATGGGACCTTCCGGGTCTGGTAAATCAACACTCATGAATATGATTGGCTGTTTGGATACGCCCACATCGGGTGTTTATGAATTTGAAGGTGAAATGGTCCATATCATGGATGACAGCCAATTGGCCTCCATTCGCAACCGCAAGATCGGTTTTGTATTTCAGACGTTCAATCTGCTACCAAAAGCTACGGCCCAGCATAATGTGGAGATTCCGTTGATTTATGCTAATGTACGGCGGGAGAAAAGACTGCAGCTGTCCTCCAAAGCGCTGATTAATGTAGGTCTTGAGGACAGAATGCACCACAAACCAAATGAACTTTCCGGGGGCCAGCGCCAAAGAGTGGCCATCGCCCGTGCTTTGTCTAACAACCCTTCTATCCTATTGGCAGATGAACCGACCGGGAACCTGGATTCCAAGAGCGGGGAGGAAATCATGACTATTTTTGATACACTGCATAAGAATGGTCATACTATTATCCTGGTTACTCACGAGGATTACATTGCCAATCATGCCCATCGGACTATCCGACTTTTTGATGGGAAGATAATAGAAGATATGCAATAGGCTTCCTAATGCTTGCATTATTCTTTGAAAATATCCGCATTTCCCTTTCAGCAATACTAGCCAATAAAGCACGGTCGATCCTAACAGCTCTGGGAATTATCATTGGTGTATTTTCTGTGACATTAATGGGTACGCTTATTTCCGGACTGGATAAGTCCTTTGAAAGCAGCATGTCCTGGCTGGGAAAGGATATTCTGTACATCGGCCGTTGGGAATGGTTTAGTGATATGGATTGGTGGGAAGTACGAAATCGGCCGCGTATTAGACCCGACTATGTTGATAAAATACGGGAACGTTCCCGATATGCCTTGGCTGTGGCACCAGTTATGCAGCGCGGTGCCTTGCTGACCTATGAAGATAAAGAAACGGGAACAGAGATATTTGGTACCAATTCAGATTACATACAAACTATCAGTACTGAAATTGAAATGGGTCGTTTTTTCACAGACAGCGAGGACCGGACAGGGAATAGAGTAACTGTAATTGGCCATGGTATTAAAGATGGTTTTTTTGGAGACCAGGACCCTATTGGAAAATATATTAAGATTGATGGAGTAAAATTCAGAGTCATAGGTGTTCTGGAAAAACAAGGAAAATTTCTGGGGCTCTTTAGTGTAGATAAACAGGCTATTATACCAGCAGGAGCTTACCAAAGGTTGTTTTCCAGGAGAGGCTGGACCCGCCTTACTGTAAAGGTACCAGAAAAAAAAATGGAAGAAGCCAAAGACGAACTTTATGCAATCATGCGTCAGATTCGACGTCTTAAACCCAGCGATGAGAATGATTTTGCTATCAACCAGACCAAAGCATTTGAAACCCAGTACAATTCTTTAAAGTTAGCAATTGGCGGGACTGGTATTTTTATTACGGTACTTTCGCTGGTGGTTGGAGGCATCGGGATCATGAATATTATGTTTGTTTCGGTGAAAGAACGTACCAGGGAGATCGGAGTACGTAAAGCGATCGGTGCTACCAAGGGGATGATATTAAACCAGTTTTTAATGGAAGCAGTTACCATTTGTCTGGCTGCTGGGCTCACAGGATTATCGCTGGCTTACATCAGCAGTTATTTTATCAATAAGATATTCCCCTCCACACTGCCTCTGGGACTATCCATATTGGCAGTAATCATGAGCGTTGTTGTTGGTGTTATTTCCGGTATTATTCCATCCTACCAAGCTGCAAATCTGGATCCAATTGATTCTTTGAGGTATGAATAAAGTATGAAAGGTAGAAGTGTAAGAAATATTCTAAGAGAAAGTCTACGCATGGCCATCGATGCCATTCGCCAAAATAAATTGCGTTCCATTCTAACCCTTCTTGGAATAAGCATAGGTGTTTTTTCTGTTATAGGTGTTATGACTGCCATTCGTACTTTGGAGTCATCAGTCAATTCTGGCTTAAATGTATTTGCAGCTAACACATTTGTTATACAAAAATGGCCAGAGATTGAATTTGGAGACCATGGAAAAAGAAAATATCGGAATAGGAAGAATATTACTATTGATCAGTATAAAAAACTTAAGGAAAGAGCAAAGCTTCCCCTTTTGGTCAGTGCTGCTGATGGTACTTCTGTACGCAATGTACAATATAGAAATAAAGAAGTAAAAAACTCAGTTGAATTATTTGGAGGGGATGACGGTACGATTAGATTTTATAATACGTTTCTTGCCGAAGGGAGGAACTTTGTTCCTGATGATATTCGCTATTCTAGAAATGTCTGTGTTCTTGGAATGGATGTGGTGGATCGATTATTTCCATTTGAGGATCCATTATCGAAAAAAATACAGATTAACGGTCTTGATTATATTGTAATAGGGATAACTGAGAGACAAGGTGAAGCATTTGGTCAAAGCAAGGATAATTTTATTGCTATACCCATCTCTAGTTTTCTTGAAAAATTTTCAAATCGGTGGAGTAGCCTGAGAATCCATGTAGAATCAACTTCACAAGAAACCTATGATAAAACAAGGGATGAAGTAATTGGTCTTTTGCGGTCGATCCGAAAAGTTCCTCCAGAACTTGATAATGACTTTGAGATAGTGTCAAATACTGAAATGATTGAACAGTTTTCCAGTTTTACAAATGGTGTAAAAATATTTGCCCTGGCTGTTAGTGTTATCGCTCTGGTAGTGGCCGGGATCGGTATTATGAATATTATGCTTGTTTCAGTCACTGAACGCATTAAAGAGATCGGTATCCGCAAAGCCATCGGTGCTACTAAGCAGGATATCTTAACTCAATTTTTGATGGAGGCTGTTTTTTTAAGTGAATTTGGTGGCATTGCAGGAATTATATTGGGCGTGGCTGGGGGAAATATTGTAGCGGTGGTTTTCAACATTCCTGCAGTTATTCCCATTGACTGGGCATTCATAGGTCTTTTTGTCTGCTCTGCCATTGGAATTGGTTTTGGGATCTATCCGGCCTGGAGAGCTGCCCAGCTTGATCCCATCGAATCTTTACGTTTCGAATAAATTTCCTTTCTGTTCAAGGAAGGGTAAATTTCATAGCAAAAATCATGCCTGTTTTGTATTTCACCGCGTTTTTTATTATTACTTTAGATCATATGTTCCAAATAATGGATCTGATAGTGCAGGAGGTACCGTCTCAAAAGACGAATAAAGGATCAAATTCATGGTAATTGGTGTTATCCCGGCGAGACTGAATTCTATCCGTTTCCCAAAAAAGATTCTGGCCAATCTGGGTGGTAAACCCATGGTTGCCTATGTGGCAGAGCAGGCAGCCAAAGCAGAAAAACTGGATAAAGTTATTATAGCCATTGATTCCAATGAAACCGAGCAGGCTTTATTAGAATATGATTTTAAGCTGGTCATGACCTCCAAGAAACATACCTCGGGGACCGACCGGATTGCAGAAGTAGCCAAAGGGGAACCGGAAGCAAAAATCGTTATCAATATTCAAGGAGATGAACCTTTGCTGAATCCGAAGCTGATCGATGGCTTGGTGGATATTTTTCATGATCCCAGTGTAGAGATGGCCACTGTGGTAAGCCGCAAACTCACGGTCACCGATTTATTAAATCCGAATGTTGTCAAAGCCATCCTGGATGAAAACCAGAACACTCAAGATTTCAAGCGCAATGTATTTGATATGGAGATCGGCGCTGTTTACCGCCACATTGGTATGTACGGTTTTCAAAAAGATACACTTTTTGAATTTACTGCCCAGGAACCATCAGAACGGGAACAGAAAAAGTCTCTGGAACAGTTACGGGCCCTGGATCATGGCATTCCCATCAAGGCCTTGATCACCGATTGTGATCAGATGGCTGTGGACACTCCGGAAGATCTGCAGCGAGTAGCAGCAGTTATGGGACTGGACCTGGATGAAGTAAAAGAAATGGATGATTAAATGAACGCTGCTAAGCCGACAAAATATATCTTTGTTCTGGGCGGTGTTATGTCCGGTCTGGGCAAGGGCATTACTGCCTCCTCCATTGGTTATCTGCTGAAGAACGCCGGCGTCAAGGTTACTATTTTAAAACTGGATCCTTATCTAAATGTGGATCCAGGCACGATGAACCCGTACCAGCATGGGGAGGTTTTTGTATTGGATGACGGCTCAGAGACGGATCTGGATCTTGGTCATTACGAACGGTTTATTGATGTTAATATGACCAAGAATAACAATGCTACAGCAGGGCAGGTTTACAGTACTGTCCTGGAGCGGGAACGCAAAGGTGAATATCTGGGGCAGACGGTACAGGTCATTCCCCATGTCACTGATGAGATCATTATCCGCATTAAAGCTGTCAATCAACCCAAGAAATACGATGTGGTTATCTGTGAAGTGGGTGGTACGGTAGGGGATATTGAGAGTCTTCCGTTCATGGAAGCCATCCGTCAATTATCTTTAGAAACAGGATACCACAATCATTTGATCGTTCATGTAACACTGCTTCCATACGTGAAGGCCAGCGGTGAATTAAAAACAAAGCCCACGCAGCATTCGGTCATGAAACTGCGGGAAATTGGTTTATCACCAGATATAATTTTCTGTCGGTCTGAATATGATATTGAACAATCGGTACGGAATAAGATTGCTCTTTTCTGCAATGTCCAGCCTGATCATGTAATTGTGGGAAAGGACGTACCCAGTATCTATGAAGTTCCGCTGGTCATGCATGAACAGAATGCAGGACATCTGATCAGTGAGCGCCTGAAAATTCAGAAAGAATCGAATCTGGAAGCATTAAAAATATTCATCCACAATTTTAAAAACCCGACTCATGAGGTAACCATTGCCATGTGCGGAAAATATACGGAACTGATTGATTCCTATAAGAGTGTTTTGGAATCTTTCATACATGCAGGTGTCGAAAATAATGCCCGAGTAAATATTAAATGGATACAAACCGAAAAAATCAAGGATGATAAAACAGCAACATTTGAATTCAGGGATGTAGATGGTATTCTATTACTTCCGGGTTTTGGCCCACGGGGAGGTGAAGGCAAAATTCTTTCTGCGAAATATGCACGGGAAACCCATGTGCCGTTTTTGGGTATTTGCCTGGGTCTCCAATGCGCAGTGATCGATTTTGCACGACACATATGTGGACTCAAAGGTGCTAATTCCACCGAGTTTAATAAGAAAACAAAATATCCTGTGATCGATCTCATGGAATCGCAGCGAGCCATCAAGATCAAGGGCGGCACCATGCGATTGGGTGCTTATGATTGTGAAATAAAAACGGGCACGAAAACCTATGCCGCTTATCGAAAGAAAAAGATCTCTGAACGGCACCGACACCGGTATGAGGTGAACAACCGTTACCGGAATAAATTAGAGAAAAATGGCTTAGTATTTTCTGGTCTAAATGAGGATCTGGGTGTGGTGGAAACCGTAGAAATCCCGGATCATCCCTGGTTCGTGGGTGGGCAGTTTCATCCGGAACTCAAAAGCCGCGTGAATAAGGCCCATCCCCTGTTCCGGGATTTTATTAAAGCTGCAGTTGAATTTAATCTTGGAAAAGCTTGATCCGTGAAAACTGTTACTATTGGACCTGTTGAATTTGGCGGGACACAGATAAACCTTATTGCAGGCCCATGTGTCATTGAAGGCCGTGATCATGCACTCAAGATGGCCAGTGCTATCAAACAGATAACAGAAAAGACAGGCATTTCCCTTATTTATAAAAGCTCATTTGATAAGGCTAACCGCACATCGATCAACGCTATCCGGGGACCGGGTTTGGAGGAAGGCTTAACCATCCTTGATCATGTTAAAAAAGAGGTAGAATTACCTGTTCTAACCGATATTCATGATGTTTCCCAGGCACAGACAGTCGCAGAAGTGGTAGATATTCTGCAAATACCAGCCTTTTTATGCCGTCAGACGGATCTCCTGATTGCTGCAGCAGAAACAGGGAAAGCAGTCAATGTGAAAAAAGGACAATTTTTGGCACCGTGGGATATGAAATATGTGGTGGAAAAATTAACTGATTCTGATTGTGATGATATTCTACTTACGGATCGTGGTTACCAGTTTGGTTATAATAATCTAGTGGCTGATATGCGTTCCATTCCCTTGATGCAGAAATTGGGATATCCGGTGCTCTTTGATGCCACCCACAGTGCCCAACTTTCTGGCGGTAGTTCATCAAGCGCAGGTATGAGGGAAATGATTCCAACCCTGGCAAAAGCAGCCGTTGCGGCTGGCTGTAACGGGCTCTTTATGGAAATCCACGATAATGTGGATAAAGCAAAATCCGATGCCACTACTCAATGGCCTTTAGACCAGTTAGAGGTACTGTTGGCCCAGTGTAAAATGATTTATGATGTAATTCAATGACTATCGATCCCAGTAAAATTAAAATGCTCATTTCCGACGTGGACGGTGTCTGGACTGATGGTACCTTTTATAAGGGGACGGATAACTTGGAGTTTAAACGCTTCAGTATCTTGGATGGTGTGGGTGTAGCCATGGCTAGGGCAGCTGAATTAAATATTGCACTTATTTCAGGTCGGTATTCACCGGCAACAGAACACCGGGCCAGGGAATTGAATATTGAAGATATTTATAATGGCGGTTTAAATAAACTCCCTGCCTATGCGGACCTGAAAGCAAAGTATGGCTTGTCAGACAACGAAATCGCTTATATTGGTGATGATCTTATTGATATACCGGTTATGGAACAGGTGAGGTTTCCTATTGCCGTTCAAAATGCCCACCCGAGAGTGAAGGCAATAGCGGCTTTCATAACAGAAGCATCCGGCGGACAGGGAGCATTTCGGGAAGCGGTGGAATGGGTCATTGACCAGCAGGGACGAACCAAGGAAATTTACCAGATCCTGCGGGAGCAGGTTCTGACCGGTTGAACAATGAAATATATACTTCCTTTTTTATATTTATTGATTCTGGGATGCGGACGTCAGGAAGCAGTTCCACAGGGGTCCATAGCTGGCGGTCCGGACCAGGAAAGCTGGGGTGTTACAATTATCTTGACAGATAAAGGAATAATGCGGGCCAAGATAAAATCGGGGCATCTGGAAAAGTATAACGAACGGGAATTTGTATTATTGGACAACAGCGTTACGGTGGATTTTTTTGATGACAGAGAATCACATACCTCGCAGCTGACTTCCCTGAGGGCAGAAGTTAATCAGAGCTCAAACGATATGAAAGCCATGGGCCATGTCGTCGCAGTATCGGACAGTGGTATTTCTTTATACACGGACACCTTGATATGGAATTCCAGGGAAGAAAAAATGACTACAGATGATCCGATCATGCTTACAACTGAGCAAAAAGATACTCTCTACGGGATCGGTTTTGAATCGGACTCAGATCTGAAAAACTGGAAGATCCTGAAACCCTCCGGGGTCACCAACAGGAACGAACTTTGAGAGATCGCCACCAATCACTCAGTGCCAAAGGACTCCATAAAAAATATGGTAAGCAAATGGTGGTAACGGATGTGGATGTGTCCGTGGAGCGGGGTGAGATCGTGGGTCTATTAGGACCAAACGGCGCTGGAAAAACCACATCATTTTATATGATCACGGGGATGGTAAAACCCACCAGCGGTCAAGTGTTTCTGGATAAGGTGGAAATCACAAATGAGGCTATGTATAAACGGGCGCGGAAAGGAATTGGTTATCTGGCCCAGGAGCCATCAATTTTTGGGAAATTATCGGTTGGCAATAATCTTAAACTGGTTTTAGAAATGCGTAAGGAACTTTCCAAAACGGAACAACAGGAAAAAATGGATCTATTGCTGGATGATCTGTCCATCTCCCATTTAAAGGAGAATATAGGCAATACATTGTCCGGCGGTGAGCGCCGACGGGTAGAAATTGCCCGCAGTCTTTGTATGGATCCTGATTTTATTCTGCTGGATGAGCCTTTTGCAGGTGTAGATCCAATTGCTGTGGAGGAAATTCAAGGCATTGTTCATTCCCTGAAAGAAAAAGAGATCGGAGTATTGATCACGGACCATAATGTAAGAGAAACTTTGTCCATTACCGATCGATCTTATCTATTGTTCAACGGTCAGATTTTAAAGTCGGGCAATTCAGAATTTTTAGCGAATGATGAGGAAGCACGGCGGTTGTATCTTGGAGAAAAATTTAAACTGGACTGATGGCGACCACATTAAAGCAAATACAAACCCAGAGACAAAAACTGGCCCCTAGACAGCTTTTGCAGACCCGGTTACTGCAATTGAATACGGTCAATCTTGAACAAACTATTCTGAAAGAATTAGAACAGAACCCCGTGCTGGAACAGGTGGAGCCTGATGTACCGGAAGAGGCTGAAAAAGAGGAAACATCTGTTGATGATATTGATATATCCCAGGAGGATATGTACAGTGATGAAACCACGTATTATTTCCAGCAGGAAAAAAAGGAGATGCCATTACCGGATCGACATACACTGCTGGAAGATGTTATCGAACAACTGCGAGATACGGATTTAAATGATGCGGAACAAGAAATAGCTGAAGAAATACTTTGGAATACCAATGAAAGAGGGTACCTGGATACGGAATTAATCCTGATCGCCGACCGCCTGGGGATGGAGGAAGAGGATCTTGAGCCCATCCTGCATGTGGTGCAGCGCTTGAAACCAAAAGGTTTTGGATCACGAAATCTAAAAGAATGCCTGACAATTCAGCTTGAGGATGAAATCGGGTCTTTGGCTTATAAGATTGTTACTGAATATTTTGATGATTTTATGCATAAGCGCTATGAGAAAATCCAATCAAGATTAAAATGTACAAAAGATGAACTTCACGATGCTGTTGAGCATATTTCCCATTTAAATCCGCGGCCGGGTGAAGGCTACGCAGATAAATTCCAAACTGTTATCCCAGATATAATTGTAAAGGAAGATGGCAATGACTGGTTGATTACCACCAATGACGGCGGGTTGCCGGAACTCAGGGTAAGCAGGGAATATGAGCAGGCCATCCAGGATGAGCATTATGATGCCAAGGCCAAGAAGTTTATCAAGGAAAAGCTGGATTCAGCGAACTGGTTCATTGAAGCAGTAAAACAGCGCAGGGTTACCATGGTAAATGTGATGCGTTCCATCATTGGTTTCCAGCCGGAGTGGTTCAGCGGGGATATGAATTTTCTAAGGCCCTTAAAGTTGCAGGATGTGGCCGATCAGATACATATGGATATTTCGACGATCAGCCGATCCACCCGCGGCAAGTTTGTGGATACCCCCTACGGTATTTTTGAATTGAAACATTTTTTCACAGATGCCATTGAACTGCATGACGGACAGATATTGGGAACATTTGTGATTAAACGGGCATTAGAAAAAATCATTTCCAGTGAAGATAAACATCAACCTTTAAGCGATGATGCCTTGGTTGAAAAACTGATGGAGGCTGGATATGTTCTGGCCCGCAGAACTGTAGCAAAATACCGGGACCAGCTGGGATTTTCTGTGGCGAGACTCAGGAAAGAAATTTAATTATGAAAAGGAGTAATTATGGCTAAACGAATCATTATTGGGGATAGTGAAGTAACAATCCCCAATATTACCTTGGGCATCCTGCCTTTGCTGGGGCTTGCGGTGGCATTTTGGCTTTTGACCGGTATCTATATGGTGGGACCGGATGAAGTAGGTGTCATTCGTACGTTCGGTGCCTATACACATCAAACCCAACCGGGATTGAACTGGCATTATCCTTATCCAATCCAAACTGTAAAGACACCAAAAGTAACAGAAGTGAAACGTATCGAAATTGGATTCAGAACTACCCGCAATGGTCAGTACCGGACAGTAGAAAAAGAGAGTCTGATGCTTACAGGAGATGAAAATATTGTGGATGCAGAATTGATTGTCCAGTATAGAATCAAAGAACCGGAAAACTATTTATTCAAAATAGTGGAACCGGAACTGACCGTCCGAGAAGCATCGGAAGCCAGTTTGCGAACTATAGTGGGGATGAATAACATCGATGAAACACTCACTACCGGCAAATTTCGAATTCAGGAAGAAGCTAAGAAACAAATCCAGGCTATCCTGGACAAATATGAATCCGGAATCCAGGTTGTTGCGGCTCAGTTGCAGGATGTGTCGCCGCCGAAGCAGGTTATAGCTGCATTTAAGGATGTAGCCTCAGCTAAAGAAGACAAAAATCGTCTCATCAACCAGGCAGAAGGCTACCGGAATGATGTGATCCCTAAAGCCCGTGGTGAAGCTGAAGCTATGATTCGGGGTGCGGAAGGATTTAAGGAATCTCGAATCAAACGTGCAGAAGGGGATGTAGCTAAGTTCAACACAGTACTGAAAGAGTATCGGAAGGCCAAGGATATTACCCGGGAACGACTATACCTTGAAACAATGGAAAAAGTACTTCCTGGCGTTGAAAAGGTGATTATTCCAGATAAGGATAGCGGGAATATGCTTAACCTTTTAAACCTTACAACCAGTAAAGGAGGGGAAAAATAATGAAAAAATTATTTGCAATTTTTGTGGTCCTTGTTACGCTGGTTTTTTTCACAACAGTTTTTATCGTGGATGAAACCGAGCAAGTTGTGGTGCTGGCATTTGGTAAGCCGGTAAAAACGATTACCAAGCCGGGCTTGAATTTCAAATTGCCTGCGCCATTACAGGTTGCAGTAACATTTGATAAGCGGCTTCTGGAATATGATGTTCCGCCTGAAGAGGTCCTGAGTATGGATAAAAAAACCCTGATCATGGATAATTATGTCCGCTGGAGAATTGTGGACCCGTTGCTGTTCCTGCAAACTGTTCAGGCAATACCTACAGCAAAAACACGCCTTGATGATATCGTATATTCTGAACTTCGTCAGGAATTAGGGATTCATGATATGGTAGAGATTATCACAGAAACGCGAGACTTGATCATGGATAAGGTGACTGCTGCCAGCAATGAAGAATCAGAAAAGTATGGTATTGAAGTTGTGGATGTCCGTATCCGCCGGGTTGACCTGCCATCGGAAAACGAGGCTTCTATCTACGCCCGTATGGAAGCGGAGCGAAACCGCAAGGCCAATATGTTCAGATCGGAGGGCGAGGAAGAGGCTCAGAAAATCCGAGCCAAAACGGAAAGGGATAAAACAGTGATTTTGGCAGATGCGTATAAAACTTCTCAAGAAATCCGCGGTGCAGGTGAAGCCAGGGCTCTGGACATATATGCTTCCTCATTTTCAAAGGATCCCAAATTCTATGAATTTGTGCGTACTTTGGAGACTTACGAAAAAGTCATTGATAAAAAGACTACATTGGTTCTTCCCGGTGATTCGAAATTATTTAAGGAATTAACACAGTAATTAAGGGAAAAAACCTTGAGAGGGTTTCATGCCTTGGCAAGGTTATCTAGAAATGAAAACAGACATTAAATCGACCACCGTTATCGGTGTGCGTCACAAGAGAAAAGTAGCCATGGCCGGTGACGGGCAGGTCACATTTGGTGATATGGCTTTTAAGCAGAAAGCAGTGAAAGTTCGTGAATTCGATACAGATAAGGGCGGTGTGCTGGGCGGGTTTGCGGGTGCAGCTGCGGACGCATTGACCCTGTTTGAGAAATTTGAACAAAAACTGGAACAGTATGACGGCGATCTGAAACGAACTGTGGTGGAACTGGCCAAGGAATGGCGTACAGATAAAATACTGCGCCAACTGGAAGCTATGCTGGTTGTGATGGACAAACATTACAGCTTTATCATTTCCGGGGACGGCAATGTCATTGAGCCGGACGGCCCGGTAGTGGCCATTGGCTCCGGCGGTGGATTTGCCCAGGCAGCGGCAACGGCATTTCTTCAGACCGGGAAATACACGGCCAAACAAACTGCTGAAAAATCATTGAAAATTGCGGCAGACCTTTGCATCTACACCAATGATGCCATCACCGTTCTGGAGATCGCATGAAAGAATTGACTCCAAAGCAGATTGTGAAAGAACTGGACCGCTATATTGTGGGCCAGAATAATGCCAAAAAGGCCGTGGCTATTGCCATGCGCAACCGCTGGCGCCGCCAGCAGGTGGAAGGTTCCATGCGTAATGAAATTATGCCTAACAATATTATAATGATTGGATCGACAGGCGTAGGCAAAACTGAGATCGCGCGTAGACTGGCTGCTTTAGCCAATGCGCCGTTCATTAAGGTAGAAGCAAGCAAATTCACAGAAGTAGGCTACGTTGGCCGGGATGTGGAATCCATTATCAGGGATCTGATGGATACTGGTGTGGCCATGGTGGAGCGAGAGAAGGAGGCTGAAGTTGTTGACCTGGCAGTACACTTGGCCAATGAACACCTTCTTGATATTTTATTTCCGGATGAGCATAAGAATGATCCCAAACAGTCCAAGGAAGTAAAAGAGCGGCACGAGCGCACCCGATCACGCTTGCGAAAAAAACTGGATGATGGGCATTTTGAAGATAAAATGATCGAGATTGAAATTGCGGATCAGCCTGCGATTGGGATGCAGGTCTTCGGTCCCATGGGGATGGAAGACATTGGCATGAATATCAGAGATATGGTTTCTGGGGCACTGCCAAAAAATAAAAAGCCCAGGAAAATGACTGTTAATGAGGCACGGGAGGTGCTGATTGAAAATGAAGCGCAGAAACTCATCGACCATGATGAGGTCATTCGCTTGGCGAAAGACAGAGTTGAAAATAATGGCATTGTTTTTCTGGATGAGATTGATAAAGTTGTAGGAGGCGATAGAGGCATAGGGCCGGATGTGAGCCGGGAAGGAGTCCAGCGCGACCTGCTTCCAATTGTGGAAGGAGGGAACGTTAATACAAAATATGGCGTGGTAGCCACAGACCATGTTCTGTTTATTGCAGCAGGCGCTTTTCATGTAAGTACACCATCAGATATGATCCCGGAACTTCAGGGGCGTTTTCCCATTCGGGTGGAGATGGATAAACTGACGACTTCTGATTTCATCAAAATATTGACGCACCCCAGATCAGCACTGATAAAACAATATTCTGCATTGCTGGCGGCTGAAGGGGTGAAGCTTACATTTAATGATGCTGCACTCAAGACCATTGCTGAACTGGCCTCGGAAGTAAATTCAAAAATGGAAAATATTGGTGCCCGCCGCCTGCACACGATCCTGACCACATTGTTGGAAACACCGTTATTTGAACACCCAAAAAGAGGGGGGAAAAAAATAAACATCACAGCTAAGGCTGTAAAGGACTCCTTGGAGAATATTGTAGAAGACCAAGACCTGAGCCGGTATATTTTATAAGAAGGAAAAATGCCCCGTCACTTTTTACATATTGCAGATTATTCAAAAGATGAACTCTGGGATATTCTTCATCTGGCGAAAGAGATCAAAACCAAGTTTCATAATCGGGAAGACTATAAACCATTCAATGGTCAATCCTTAGCCATGATCTTTGCCAAGCCATCGGCCCGAACTCGAATCTCATTCGAAACTGGATTCACATGGATGGGTGGCCATGCACTTTTTCTTGGCCCTAATGATATTGGTATTGGTAAACGTGAAGCAATAAAAGACATCGCCCGAGTTGTTTCGCGATATAATGATGTGATCATGGCCCGTCTTTTTGACCATCAACACATTTTAGAATTAGCAGAATATTCAGATTCTACCGTG
>Ga0208522_1000255_pt1 | contig 36898 bp, 36 predicted proteins | sample ETNtaG_25_FD_185763 | JGI IMG/M metagenome (GOLD analysis project Ga0208522, IMG submission 185763) | Marine microbial and viral communities from oxygen minimum zone, Eastern Pacific Ocean - ETNP201302SV86 (SPAdes) (version 2) | ecosystem: Environmental > Aquatic > Marine > Oceanic ... | reverse complement strand
CATGGCCTTCGCCAGCGGCGAAGGACCGGGCTTTAGCTCAGAAAGCCGTTGCTTGTCAGGAAGTCGGTGGCCACAGCCGAAGCCGCTTCCCCGCCGACCTGCACCCGGCCGTTCAGGTCCTGCAGCGTTTCCAGGCTCAACGCCTCGAAGACCGGCGCAAGCAGTTCTTCGATTTGCGGGTACTCATTGAGCACCTCTTCGCGGATGATCGGCGCGGGCTGATAGACCGGCTGCACGCCCTTGTCGTCTTCCAGAACTTTGAGGCCAGAGGGGGCAATACCGCCGTCAGTGCCGTAGACCATGGCGGCGTTGGCGCCATTGGTCCCCTGGGCCGCTGCCGCGATGGTGGCCGCGGTGTCGCCACCCGAAAGGGTGATCAACTGGTCTGGCGAGAGGGTGAAGCCATAGACTTCCTGGAACTTGGGCAGTGCGGCCGGAGAATTGACGAATTCGGCCGAGGCGGCAAGCACCACCTCGCCACCGCCGGACACGTATTCACCAAACTGGGAAAAATTATCGAGGCCGTTGGCCTCGGCCAGGTCCTGACGAACGGCAACAGCCCAGGTGTTGTTGGCGGGCGACGGGGTCAGCCAGACAATCTTGTTCGCGTCGTAGTCAAGCTTCTTGGCTTCGTCGTAGGCCGACTGGGCATTGTTCCAGAGCGGATCGTCGGCCTTCTCGAAGAAGAAGGCCGCGTTGCCGGTGTACTCGGGATAAATGTCGATTTCGCCAGCGGTGATGGCCTCGCGCACGATTGGCGTGCCGCCAAGCTGGATCCTGTCCTCGACCGGGATGTCATTGGCCTCAAGCACCTGCTTGATAATGTTGCCCAGAACACCACCCTCCGTGTCGATCTTGGACGAAACGACCACCTGTGCCTGTGCGGCGGTCATGGTCAATGCGAGTGCGGCGACCGCACCCATCAGCGTTTTCGTTAGGCGCATGACTCTCTCCTTTGTGAGCCGGAAGCTTCCGGCTGTCCCTACCCTGTGAGCACTGTCAGTTCATGACAGTGGTTGTTTCAGTCCCCGTCTGTGGGCCGAGTGCAAAATACTCGTCCAACTCCATAATGGCGGAATGTGAAATCAGTTCGCCAACAAAGTCATCGGACGCCAGAGCGGCTTCCACCGCCTCGACTTCGGCAGAGAGCGGACGGTCCTCACGATAGAAAGCCGCGTGCCGTCGCACCAGCTCATAGACCATACCCGGCACATTGCCCGGATTGTCCCCCGAAATATCCATCGCCTGGGCTGCGAGCAGGCCTTCAAGGGCTGCAAGGCGTCGCAGCGCCCCAGCCTGACGTTCGAACCGCTCAACGACCAGCGGCAGAAAGGCCGCCTCATCCTCAAGTCCATTGGCGACCACGAGAGACTGCGCGGAGATCGCGTTGGAAAGCGATAGGCAGCGCACGAACAGTTCGCCCGCCAGCTTGATGACCGGTCCAAACCCGGTTGCGATTGCCCCCGGCGCTACAAGGTTGACCGGCAGGTCACGGCGGCCACCATTGCCCAGCAGTACGCAACGATTGAAGGAATTGCGGGCGACATGGGCCAGCGACAGTTGGGCGGTCTGCAGGAACACCGTGACATCGAGCGGCAGCGAGCCGCCTGAGGTAAGCACCTGACCGCCAGCGACCACCGGATTGTCATCGGTGCGGCCCGTCGCAGCCAGAACCGTGCGGCCGGCAACGGTCAAGCTTTCAAAGGCTGTGGCGAAGACCTGGCTCATCATGCGGATCGAGAGCGGGTCCTGGACATGGGTGCCCGTGGGCCAGTCCCAGCCCATGGCGTTGAAATAGAGCCAGGCCCCGACGCCGGCTTCCCGCTCGGTCCCGACATGGGCCACCGCTTTCCAGGGGTCGCGCGAGGCGCCCAGCGCTCCGGCCGTGGTCAGGCCGGTGGCCAGCAGAACGCGCACCGTGGTAGCGGCCTGGCGGATGGCTCGGATGGCGGCCGCGTAGCCGACGGCATTGGTGGAGACCGAGGCGAGGCTGTCGCGCGGGGCCAGCTTGAACGGCTTGAGGCCGGCGCGCGCCATGGCTTCGGCAGCGGGCAGACGTTCGCCTGAATGATAGGCCTCGCCGACCCCGGTCAAGACGGCGCCGATCTGACCCATCAATCCGATATCGGCACAGCCGATCGAGCCGGTGCGACGCACGACCGGGATGACGTCCGCCTCGAGCAGTCTTTGAAAGGCCGAAACCAGCTCCGGTGTGCAACCGACGCGTCCGGTCAGGGCCATATTGATCCGGATCGCCAGGGCGTTGCGGACGACTTCAAGCGGAAAGGCATTGCCCGTGCCGAAGTGGTGGGCGCGTACCAGGCCGGTACTGAAGGCATCAAGATCGTCGTCTGACCAGGAAACATCTTTCATTGCCCCCACGCCAGTGGTGGCCCCATAGACCGGCTGCCCGGAATTGATGGCTTCTTCCATGACCTGGCGGGCCTTGTGCACACGCTCAAGCGCTGCGGCATCCGGCACGATCAACGCGCTGCGAGAACCGATCCGGACACAATCAGCAAAGCTGAGCGGCTTGCCTTCAAGCCGGATTGTTTCGGTCGGTATGGCGATTTGCGCGTTCACGTCGTCCGGGTCTCCTTGCAAGGACGACGCTATTGGAAAATCTTGAACCATGGGATATCCCAAAAGCTGAACAGGCTATGTTCTATCTGTGGGCACGTCGACTATGTGCTCAACAAAGAGGCATCGAGATGGACACTTCGACCTTGCTTCTGGTCGATATTGTTCTGCACCAGCGTAGTCTGCGCGGCGCAGCGCGGCATTCGGGACGCCCGGCAGCGAGCATCGCCGCCGCTTTGGCGCGCTGCGAAAGCGCGCTTTCGATCAGTCTCTGCCAACGGGCCGGCTCGGGACTGGCTTTTACCCTTGAGGCCAATCGTCTCGCCCCGTCAATCGCCGAAGCGGCCCGCTTGGCACGTTGCCTCTACGCCGCCGGGACCGATCCTTTCCCATCTCCGGTGAGACTGCAAGCGCTGGGACGATTTGTCGAGGTAGCCGAACGGGGCAGCATCCGGCAGGCAGCGCGGGCCCTGATGCTGGGACAGCCGCAATTGTCCAGGCAGTTGGCCCATCTCGAAACGGCCCTTGGGCACAAGCTGCTCGAGCGGGGCACCGGCGGCACGGTGTTGACGGAAACGGGCCGGCGGGTCTGGGACGATTGCAGCCGGTTGTTGCAGCTCTGGGGTCAGATATCGAGAACCTCAGAGGATCGGTTTCGTCGCGCCCAGACGACCGTGAGGCTGGGCTCGATCATGCCTCTTGGCTACGAAAGCGAGATCGCGCGGCAATTGGCAAAGTTGACGGCGGGTTGGGCGGCCTCCCACCCCCGGCAACCGCTGTTCATCAGTTCCACCACGGCCGAGGAGCTGCTGCGGGGACTTAAAAGCGGTGCTTTCGACGTCGTCCTCCTGGATACCGAGACATTGCCCGAGGATCTCGAAGGCGCGCCCATAGCGGCGTCGGGACTGGCGGTCGTGGGAGCCAAGGGCAACGATATTGCGGCCGCGTTGCGGGACCGGCCGATTGCCTTGCCCAGTCCACGGAGCGGGCTGCGACTGCGCATCGACGCGCTGCTGGACATGACGTTCGACGACACCGAAAGGAACCGGCTGACCCTGGTTGAGATCGACTCTATCCCGGTCATTCTCAACCTGGTGCTGCATTACGGCTTCGCGTCCGTGCTACCCTTGGCGTCAGTCGCCTCGATCCGCCCGGACTTGCACAGCATCCCTCTGCCTTCGACATTTGACATGCAATACTGGCTTTGCTGGCTCGGATCTGCGGGGCGTTCAGCCGCCGGAATAGCGGTTCTTGATACGATCAGGCGTGCAACCATGCATGCGCCCCCCTGATTGTGCCTGCAATGACAACGCAGCGCGGCTCTGTACGAGACGCCCGATAAGGGGACCAAGTGCCATGACGAAGACCTTTGATGCGATCATCATCGGAGCGGGTCAGGCCGGCCCGCCATTGGCCGCGCGCTTGACGGCGGCGGGCCAAACCGTTGCGCTGATCGAGCGCGAACAGGTGGGCGGCACCTGCGTCAACACGGGTTGCACGCCAACCAAGGCCTTGGTGGCCAGCGCAAAGATCGCGCATTCGGTGGCCCATGCGAAAGAATACGGGATCAGTATCAGGGCGACCCCAGAAGTTGACTTCAATGCTGTGCTGCGCCGGGCCATGGCCATCAGCGCCAAGTCCCGCAGCAGCGTGGAAAGCTGGCTCGATGGTATGGACGGGTTGACGCTAGTACGCGGTCATGCGCGCTTTACGGGACCCAAGCGCATCAGCGTGGGCGGCGACAGCTATGAGGCCGATCAGATCTTTCTCAATGTCGGCGCGCGTGCCGCCATTCCCGATATCCCCGGTCTCGATCAGGTCGAGGCGCTGACCAATTCGGACCTGTTCTGGCTGAAGGAACGTCCTCAGCATCTGGCGATTGTCGGCGGTAGCTATATCGGGCTCGAGTTTGCGCAAATGTTCCGGCGCTTTGGATCTCGGGTGACCATTATCGAGCGCGGCCCGCATCTGGCCGGCAAGGAAGATGCAGAGATTTCCGAGGCGATCCGCAACGTGCTGGAAGCAGAAGGCATCGCGGTGCGCACCAATGCCGATTGCATTCGCTTTTCGCGTTCGGATGCCGGACCCGTCGTGGGGGTGGACTGCGCTTCCGGCGAACCCGAAATCTTCTGCTCACACATTTTGCTTGCGGTTGGCCGCCAACCAAATACCGACGATCTGGGACTCGACCAGACCGGGGTGGAGATCGACGGGCGTGGCTTTGTTGGGGTCAATGATCGCCTGGAAACCAACATCTCCGGCATATGGGCCCTGGGAGACTGCAACGGGAAAGGCGCGTTCACCCACACCTCGTACAATGACTATGAAATTGTCGCGTCCAACCTGCTCGATGGCGGCGACCGCAAGGTCTCGGACCGCGTCATGAGCTACGGTCTCTACATCGATCCGCCATTGGGCCGGACCGGGCTGTCGGAAGCCGAGGCCCTTGCGAAGGGCCACAAGGTCCTGATCGGCAAACGCCCGATGACGCGGGTGGGCCGCGCCGTTGAAAAGGGTGAAACACAGGGGCTCATGAAAATCGTCGTTGACGCGGACACCCGGGCAATCCTTGGCGGGGCGATCCTCGGACCAGGGGGCGATGAAGCAATTCACTCCGTCCTGGACATGATCCAGATGGGCGCAACGGCCGATGCGCTCACCGGTACCATGCACATCCATCCCACGGTCGCTGAATTGGTCCCGACCATTTCAGGGGAATTGAAGACTGCACCAGAAGCCTAGGCAATCGGCCGTCAGCATGCCGCTCCCTGGCATGCGTCGCCCTCCCGGCGTCCAATCGAGCGCTTCGCCCGGCGGCACCGGAATGTTGGGCGGCGACGACCCAGAGGTCGGGAACAGCTACTATAGGGAAGCCACCTAGATGACCATTTTGGGAGGCGTTGCCGATCGGCAGATACCGACCTCATTATCGCCGTTAAGGAGCGCTGTCATCTGTGCCGAAAGCTGCCGTACGCCAAATCGTGTAACTCCCATTTGGAATGATAGTCGCAGGGCAGCTTCGGGAACCTTTGTTTCGCTCAAATATTGGTCATTGAGGAACCAGATGGGCAGCCATGAGTGACGCGACAGTGACACAGGGAGAGGGCCGGTTTTCAAACCGATTTGAATGGGCAGGCTACACGCTTGGCTTCGGCATTGGCGGCTTTTTTGACGGCATTTTATTGCATCAGGTTCTGCAGTGGCATCACCTGTTAAGTGGCGTTGAGCAGGCGCGGCAGGATATTCGCGTTCTCATCCTGTGGGATGGCATCTTTCATGTGTTGATGTACGTCATCGCCGGACTTGGCCTTTGGCTACTTTGGCGAGCGCGGAAGGAGTTTCCGGCTGCGGGCGCGGATCGTCGCCTATTTGCAAATGCCCTAGTCGGCTTTGGCGTCTGGCACATCCTCGACAGCTTCTTGTCTCACTGGATTTTAGGCATTCATCGCATTCGCATGGATGTGGACAATCCACTGTTCTGGGACTTGCTTTGGTTCGGCGTTTTCGGAATCGTCCCTGTGGCTATTGGATGGATGATGCGCAGAGGGGGATCAAACAGCAGTGGCCGCGTGATGAGTTCGCCTCTCGCTCTTTTCTTGGCTGCTGTCATCGCAGGCCCGATTTCCGCTTTGCCGCCCCCCGATCAAACGCAAGTGGTAGTGCTTTTCCGGCCAGATATTACCGATCAGCAAGCCTTTGCTGCCATCATGGCGGTAGATGGCAGAATGATCGGTTCCGATGCCTCAGGGCAGATGTGGGCCGTGGATTTGGCCTCCGGTGGGAATCCGGCAAACCTCTATCGCTATGGGGCGTTGCTGGTGAGCAATTCCCTGCTGCCCCTCGGGTGTTTTAGTTGGACGCAAGCATAGCGCCGCCGTTTTTTATGTCCGGCTCAACCATCTTGCAATATCAATGCCTGCCCGGTGCAAAAGTCAGGTGCGCATCTAGTTGATGGTGTCATCTTTCGACCGCCGCAGACCAATAGCTGTCATTGGCCGGCCGCCGCACGAATGGCAGCTAACAGGAAACCTCTATGCCGCCTCGATGTATTGAATTGGGCGCGGGGCCGACCGTCTAGTGATGCTGGCATAATGTCGGAAACTATATCCATGGCAGACAACCGGCCCAGGGCATATCTCAGTAAACGCCACTTTGGGCGTACTACGGAGCCTTACGGTACGGACGGCGGCAGGGTTTCCGCCTTGTCGTACACAAGCATCGTGCCGCCCAAACCAGTGATCCCGAGCACCGACCACTCTTGGCCGCAAGCTGGCAGTGCTCGACGGAGAGACTGTCGTGCTGGATTCTCAAGGCGCCAGTGTTGCCCGCCAGGATTCTAAAGCGCCGCCCAGTTGCAGGTGTGCTGCCGCCAGGGCGGTGTCTAGGGTGGGTTGCGAGACATCACAGCCGGGCAGTTGCGCCTTGACCTCACTAACGATCGCCGGGTGCAGCGTCAGGACCCCTCCGATAACCGCGACGGGTCGCTCGCCCACCCGGGCTTGCATGGCCTGAACGAGCAGTGCCAACTCGCCCCCCGCTTCGCGCAGTATTTCAAGTGCTGTCTCATCACCCAGATCCGCTGCCTTGGCGACACCCACCGCCAAAGCGCCGATGCGGCCGCGGTCGCCGGCATAGACATACTGGCGGACATGGTGCCAGTCCGACCCACCCACCAACGCGAAGATCTGATCGGCAAGAACCTGCTGTCCAGCAAAAGATCCGGTGTGGTCGAGCGTGCGATAAAGCCGGTCGAGTGCCCTAAGGGCGATCCAACTTCCCGAGCCGGCATCGTCGATCAAAATGCCCCTGCCCCCAACCCGGACCACCTCGCCGCCCGCGCCGACATGGATGCCGATGGAGCCGGTGCCCGCGGAGACCAGATGCCCCTGCTCCGGTTGAAAATGCGCTGCATAGGCCAGGATGATGTCATCCATGAGCAGGACCACATCGCGGGGCAAGCCAAGCGCCTCCCGGGCGAGACCGGCAATTTCGTCGGCGCAAGCCGCGCCGAAGCCGGTCAGGCCGCCGGAGAATGTCGTGGGCTCCAGGCCCCGGTCGGCCAGGGCGCTGGCCACTTGGGAAAACACCGTCGCCAGCCTTGCCCGTTCGGCGGGATTAAAGACGTGCGCGGTGGCTCCGCCGACATTGCCCCGCGCGACGACGCTGCCGGCAGCATCGCACGCGACCCAGCGGCTGGCGGTACCGCCAACATCGAGCCCGAGATGGATGCTGGTCACCGAGGTACGCCCCGATCGACGAAGAGGCGGGTAATCTCACGCGGATTGGTGATCATGGTACCCACAACGACAGCGTGTGCCCCGGCAGAGAACGCATCGGCGACTCGATTGGGACTATTGTAACGCCCTTCGGCCACCACCGGAATATCGAGCCGGGATGCCAAGGCTTCGAGCAACGCCAGATCCGGCTCTTCGGGCTTGGGCTGTGTGGCCTCGGTATAGCCCGACAGGGTGGTGGCGACATAGTCGGCGCCCCAATCAGCGGCGTTCAGACCTTCTTCAGTGGTCGAGATATCGGCAAACACCTCGGCGCCGATTTCTTCCTGAATGCGGCGGATGAGGATGCGGGGATGCTCACCATTGCGCGGCCGCTCGGTGCAATCGAGCGCGACTATTCGTGCGCCCGACGCACAGATCACCGCAGCGGACTCGAAATTGGGGGTGATATAGACCGGATGGTCTTCGGAGAAGACCTTGTGGATGCCGATGACCGGCAGGCCTGCCGCCAGCACGGCGGCGATATCTGCTGGTCCATTGGCACGGATGCCCACGGCGCCACCGTCGCGGGCGGCCAGGGCCATGGCGCCCATGAACTGGGGACCATGCAAGGGATTGTCGGCACGCGCCTGGCAGGACACGATCAGTCCCCTCGGCAGCTTCATTTTACGGCGCCCGAAGTCATGCCGGCGATGAACTGGCGCGAGAGCACGATGTAAATGAGGATGATCGGCGCGGCAGACAGGGTCAGGCCCGAGAACAGCACACCCCAATCGGTGGTGTATTCGCCCATGAAGGTGGTGAGCCCCTGGGGCAGGGTTTTCAGGTCATCGTTCTGGATGAAGACCAGCGGGAAAAAGAAGTCGTTCCAGATCGGCACGACGTTCTGGATGCCGGCAATGACCATGGCGGGTCGCACCAAGGGCAGCATGATCGACCACATGATACGCGCTTCGGAGGCCCCATCCATGCGCGCGGCGTCCTCAAGTTCATTGGGCAGGGTGCGGATGAAGCCGGTCATGATGAAGACCGTGGTGGGCAGGCCCATCGCGGTATAGACGAAAATCAGCGAGAGCTGATTGTTGAGGATCGAGAGATCGCGCATCAGCATGAAGAGCGGGATGATGGCGAGCTTCAATGGCAGGGTCAGCCCGGCCAGGAAGAACATCAGGATGAAGTTGGAGCCGGTGAAGGCATAGCGGCCAATGGCATAGGCCGCCATGGTGCCCAGGGTCAGGATCAGCGCCATGGAGGCGCCGGTGACGACGAAGGAATTGAGCAGGTAGCGCAGGAAATTGGTCTGGGTCCAGATTCTCACGAAGTTGCCCACTTGCGTGAAATCGGGAATGCCGAAAGGCGAGGCGAATATCTGCGGCGTGGTCTTGAAGGCCGAAAACACCATGATGACGATGGGCGCCAGCATAATGATGGTGTTGGCGATCAAAATGATCTGCAACAGCCCGTCGCGGCCCAGCGTGCCCAGAATGCCCCTGCGGTCCTGATAGGCCATGGCAGTGGTGGTCGCGGTGCTCATATCTGGATCTCCCTGGCGCGCAGGCGCACGGTGATGACCGTGGCGATGGCGGCGATGAAGAGGAAAATCAGCACGGCCAGGGCCGAACCGAGGCCGAAATCCTGTTGGCCGGCCGATACATTGCCGAAGGCGGTACGGTAGAAATAGAGCCCCAGCACATCGGTCGAGCCAAAGGGCGACCCATCCAGCCCGCCCATGATGTAGGGCAGCTCAAACCAGTTGAAGGCACCCACGAAGAGCAGGGTGAACACGATGGTGGCGCTGGGGGCGACGAGCGGCCAGACGATCTGGGTGATCTTGACCCATTCGCTTTCGGTTTCCATGCGCACGGCGTCGAGGATCTCGCCCGGAATGCGCTGCATGCCAGCGAGGAACACCAGGGTGGGGAAGCCCACCATATGCCAGGCCTGGGCGGCAATGATGCTCCAGAGTGCCGTGCCGCTCTGGCCCAGCCAGGGTTGCGCCAGCCCATCAAGCCCCAGACCGCGCAGGCTGATGTTCACCACCCCGAACAGCGGGTGATAGAACAACTTGAACAGGTAGGCGACGATGATGGTGGAGAGCACCACGGGCAGGAACACCGCAATGCGGTGGAAACGGGCGCCGGGCAATTCGCGCCAGAGCGCATACGCCAGGATGAAGCCCAGCCCGTTCTGCAGCACCATCAGCGCGAAGAAGACAATGATGTTGTTCTTGAAGGCGTTGAGCGTCCAGCTCCGATAGGGCTCGACGAACAGCACCGTGCGGAAGTTTTCCAGGCCCACGAAATCGAGACGTTTCAGGCCCTGCCAGTCAAAGAAGGCATAGGCGAAGGCCGAAATGATCGGATAGACGATGAACAGCGCCACAAAGGCCAGAGGCGGCACGATGAGGAAGGTGATCCAGAGGCCACGGCCTGTCATCCGAAGTTTGGGCATTTGGGCTCGCTTTGAATTTCTGTGAGGGTTCACCCCCACCCAGCCTCCCGCCGCAGAAGGGGGAGGAGCCGCATCGAGTATTTGATGATCTCCTCACACCCACCAGCCGGTCCCTCCCCCTGTCAGGGGGAGGTCAGGTGGGGGTGCGAGGAGATTCAGGCGAGGGAGACCGCCTTAGTTCTGGAAGGGCTCGTACCAGGCGGCGAGACCGGTGGTGAGCACTTCACCAATGGCCTCGGGCGTGGTTTCACCGGCGAACAGCTTCTGCATCTCGCCCTGGATCAGCACCGAGCCGGAGGGCTCGCCATAGCGGAAATGCGCCAGCATCAGATAGGGGATCGAGGACTGGTTCAGCTCAGCCACTTCGCCCAGCAGCGGGTTGTCGAAGGTGACGCCCGGAACGGTCGAGATGTTGTTGAGCGTGTTGGCGAAAGCCTGGCCGAATTCCTGGCTGGCCAGGTAGTTGACGAAGGTAATCGCGGCGTCCTTGTTCGGGGTGGCCGCATTCACTGCATAGCCACCGTCGAAATAGACCGCCACCAGCTTTTCGTCCTCGGCAGTCTCGCCGGGCGCGGCGAACATGCCCAGCTCGATGTCGGGGTTCTGGTTCTTGAAGTTGGACAGCTCGTAGGAACCGCCGATGAACATGCCCGCCATACCCGAGGCGAAGAGCTGCTGGGCCGACGGGTAGTCGAGACCGATAAAGCCATCGGGGAAATAGTCGGCGGCAATGTCGGCGACTTCGCCGAGAGCCGAGGTGAAGCGCTCATCGGTGAAATCGGTCTCACCGGCGATCAGCTCTTCGTAGAAGTCCTTGCCCATCAGCGAGGAGCCGAGACCGAAGGTGACGGTTTCGTTCTGCCATGCAGTGGCGGTGCCATTGGCGAAGGGGATGACGCCGGCATCCTTGAGCGACTGGCCCAAAGCTTCAAGATCAGCCCAGCTTTGCGGCTCTTCAAGGCCGTTGGCGTCGAAAATCGCCTTGTTGTAGATGACGAACTGGGTCTGGCTGGCGAAGGGCACGGCATAGATCTGGCCGTCCGAGCGCATGCTTTCGGCCGCCAGCGACGCGGCGGAGAAATCGGCCAGGGCCGGCACGGTTTCGGTGCTCAGAGGTTCTAGATAACCCGCCGAAGCGACGTTTTCGAGGCCGCCATAAGCGCGCACCATGGCCAGGTCCGGACCGGTGCCACCGGCCAGGGCGGTGGACAGGATGGTGTTGTAATTGGTGGCTTCGAAGGTTTCGAACTTCACGGTGATGCCCGGATTGGCCGCCTCGAACGTCTCGATGAACTGTTCATAGGCCGCGCGGTCTTCCTGGCGCCAGCTCCACAGGGTCAGGTCCTGGGCCAGCGTAGGGGCAGCGACGAGCACGGCTCCCAGGGCCGCGCCGATGCGTATCAGATTGGTCTTCATGGAGTTCCCTCTCCTTGCGAGTTCTCTTTGGTGGTCTTGTCCCGACGCCCGGCTCAGGGTGTCAGCCGCCGGCCATCCTCGGCGGAAAAGAAATGCGCGGCGCCCGGCGCGACCGTCACGGTCACCGTTTCGTCCGGCGCAAATAGATCGTTGGGGGTGGTGCGGGCCGAGAGCAGCGTGCCATCGGCCAGCCGGGCATAGACATAAGCGTTGTCGCCCAGATATTCGGTGTAGACGACCTGGGCAGCGAAGCCCTCGGCCGGGTCACGGGTGAGGTGCACTGCGTCGGGCCGCAAGCCGAGCTTGAGCGCCTTTACATCCGGCAATGCGCCGACAGCCACGGCTCCCCCATTGGCGACACCAAGGCGGTCCCCGTCGCGGGTCACATCGACCAGCGTCATGCGCGGCGAGCCGATGAAGCTGGCAACGAATGTGTTGGCCGGCGTCTCATAGAGCTGGCGCGGCGAGCCGACCTGTTCGATGCGGCCATTGTTCATCACCACGATCTTGTCGGCCAGGGTCATGGCTTCAACCTGATCATGGGTCACGTAGATCATGGTGCCGCCGATCTCGCGATGCAGGCGGGCGATTTCGAGGCGGACTTCGGAGCGCAGGGCGGCGTCAAGATTGGACAGCGGCTCATCGAGCAGGAATACATCGGGCTTGCGCACCAAGGCCCGGCCAATGGCGACGCGCTGGCGCTGGCCACCCGAGAGTTCGCGCGGGCGGCGTTTGAGCAGTTCGCCCAGCCGCAGCATGCGCGCGGCGTCGGCAATGCGCTGTTCCACCTCGGCCTTGTCGAGCCCCATCAGGCGGGCGCCAAAGGCCATGTTCTCATACACATCCATGTGCGGGTAAAGCGCATAGGACTGGAACACCATGGCGATGCCCCGGCGCGAGGGCGCCACATCGTTCATGCGGCTGCCATTGAGCACGAATTCGCCATCGGTAATCGGGTCAAGCCCGGCAATCAGGCGCAGCAATGTGGATTTGCCACAACCCGAAGGGCCGACAAAGACGACGAACTCGCGGTCACCGATTTCCAGATCGATTCCATGCAAGACCTCGGTCTCGCGATAGCGCTTCTTGATGCCGCGAAGCGATAGCTGAGCCAATTGCTCTCTCCGTCCATCCCGCCGGTGGCAGGTCCCTTGGATAGGTCCTCTCGAACCTGCGTTTGCTGGAATAGTAAATTCCACCAAATCCAAGTGTCAAGAATATTAAATTACATCAGGCCGGCAATGACATGCGCGCCGCCCTTGGGACCAGGAGGCCGATTGCCGAGCGGCTAGCGGGCCTTGAGCACCGTCACGGCGGCTTCGGAATTGTGGATAAAGTCATGCGCGTCCGCCTGCATGCGGATCATCAGGATGAACAGCATGTCCATCAGCATCAATTGCGCATCGCGCGAGGTGATGGCCGAGGACCGCACGCGCTCCTCATCGGCGACGGTAAAGAGGTGTATATCGGCCAGTTCGAGCAATGGGTTGGGCTGCAATCCGGTCATCGAAATCACCTTGGCGCCCCGCTGACGGGCCATCTCGGCGATGCGCAGGGTTTCAACGCTGCGGCCGGAGTGGGACAGGGCGAAGAGCACATCGTCCCCGTTAAGCGCCGAGGCGTTGGAGATCTGGATATGGCTGTCGCTGTCGATCAGCGCCATGCGCCCGAGCTTGAGCAGCTTGTAGGAAAAATCCTTGGCCACCAGCGACGAGGCCCCAACGCCAGCGAGCTGTATTTTCCGGGCATTGACCAAGGATTCCAGCGCCAGGTCGATGGTCTTCTCATTGTTGGCGGCCAGGGTTTCGCGCATTGAGAGCAGCTTGGAGCCGATCAGCTTTTGCAGGATGGTGACGTAGCTATCGCTGGCATCGATCGAACCATGAATGACCCCGCCGGGGGCATGCCACTCCAGCGCCTTGGCCTTGTTCACAGCCAGCTTGAGTTGCTGGTAGCCGGCATAGCCCAGCTTCTGGCTGAACTTGACGACGCTGGACTGGCTGCGCCCGGTTGCTTCTGCCAGGGCGGCCGATGACAGGGTCAGCATCTGCTCGGGATGGTCGATGATAAACTGCGCGATCTGCCGATCGGCCTGGGTCATCGTGTTCAGCTTGGCACCAAGGACCTTGAGTATCGACATTTGCGTTCCCGTGCCGCCGGTCCAGCCACCTCGCTCTCGAGGACTAAAGCCGACGTCTCTCAAATTGCAACCTGCTTGTGCCTCGGCGCACCTCATGTCTCACCAGAGACTATCCCCAAGGCATCATCATTTTTGGAATACAATATTCCATGTCTCGTTGACACCCGGAATATTCACTTCTAGCATCGCCGTGGAATTTGAGCATAGGCACAATGGCAAAAACGACCCTGATGGCTGAGCTGGAACAGCTCGTTTCCGAGGCCCGCAACCCGAACACGCTACAGATCGACCTGATGTCGTCGGGCGAGATCGTGGCGGCGATGAACGCCGAGGATGCGAAGGTCGCCGAGGCTGTGCGCCAGGTGCTGCCGCAGGTTGCCGCCACTGTCGACTGCATTGTCGAAGCGTTCAAGGCCGGTGGTCGACTGATCTATATGGGTGCCGGCACCAGCGGACGGCTGGGCGTGCTGGACGCCTCGGAGTGTCCGCCAACCTTCGGGGTGCCCGAAGGCATGGTGGTGGGGCTGATTGCCGGAGGCGACCGCGCGCTGCGCCACCCGATCGAGGGCGCCGAAGATTCCCGCGAAGAGGGCCGCAATGACCTCCAGCGAGTGAACGTCTCCGCCCGCGATGTGGTCGTGGGCATCGCGGTCAGCGGGCGCACCCCCTATGTCATCGGTGGGCTCGACTACGCCAAGAGCGTCGGCGCCGTCACGGCGGGCCTGTCCTGCAACCCGGATTCGGCCATCGCCAATATGGCCGACATTGCCATTTCGCCGCTGGTCGGCCCCGAGGCGCTGACCGGCTCGACGCGGCTTAAATCGGGCACGGCGCAGAAGCTGGTCCTCAACATGCTGACCACGGCCAGCATGGTCCGCATCGGCAAGTCCTACGAAAATCTCATGGTGGACCTGTCGGTCAGCAACGAGAAGCTGGCCGCCCGCGCTACACGGATCCTGATCGAAGTAGCCGACTGCACGGCCGAGGAAGCCGACGCGTTCCTGGTGGCCAGCAAGAACAACGTGAAGCTGGCGATCCTGATGGCGCTGACCGGCCTGAATGCGGCGGATGGCGAGGTGGCGCTGCGCGAGGCCGACGGCTTCCTGCGGCGCGCCGCGGCCCAGCACCAGCCGCGCGCGGCCGGGTAAACAGGCGGCAAGGTGGCCCTGCTTGTTGATCTGACTACGATAGCCGAGAAGCCGCAGAACTGCAGCCGCACTTTTGGGCATGCGCTGAATACTGCCGCCCGGGGATTCCGTCCTGCCACAGCCCGATGTCAGCAAGGTCGCCGACAACCACTTCTTCCCGCCCCTGCCCGTCTGAGCTGGCCATGAGCATGCATCTCAGCGCCGCCATCGAGCGCTTTCCGATTGCCGGACATTTCAACATCGCGCGCGGCAGCAAGACCGAAGCGGTCGTGGTGTCGGTGCGGCTGGACCAAGACGGCCATATCGGGCGCGGCGAATGCGTGCCCTACGCGCGCTATGACGAGACCCTCGAATCGGTCACGGCTGAAATCAACGGCCTGCCGGGCGATATCACCCGCCAAGCGCTCTATGATCTGCTGCCTGCCGGGGCCGCACGCAACGCGGTCGACTGCGCGCTGTGGGATCTGGAGGCCAGACGAAGCAGCACCTCGGTCGCCGCGCTTGCCTCTGTTTCCTTGCCAGAAAACATCGAAACCGCCTTTACCATCAGTCTGGGCACACCCGATGCCATGGCTGAAGCGGCGGCGCGGGCCGCGCATCTGCCGCTGCTCAAGATCAAGTTGGGCGCCCCCGGTGATGCCGAACGCCTTGGGGCCGTGCGTGCCGCGGCACCCAATACGCGCCTGGTGGTTGATGCCAATGAAGGCTGGCACCCCGATGATTTGTCGGTGCTGCTCGATATCTGTGCTCATTGCCGGGTCGAACTGGTGGAGCAACCGCTGCCTGCTAGTGCAGACGAGGCTCTGGCAGAGATTGATCACCCGGTCCCGATCTGTGCCGATGAAAGCGTGCATGCCCTTGCCGGGCTTGAAGCGCTGGTCGGACGTTACGACGCAATCAATCTCAAGCTCGACAAGACAGGCGGGTTGACCGAGGCCCTGGCGGTGGCCGCCCGCGCCGAGGCACTGGGCCTGTCGATCATGGTTGGCTGCATGGTCAGCACCTCGCTCTCGATGCTGCCGGCGCGTCTGCTCGCGTCGCAGGCGCGCTGGGTCGATCTCGATGGCCCGCTCTTGCTGGAGCAGGACCGACCCGAAGGGTTGATAATTGAGCGCGGCACGATTGCCGGCGGCGCTTCGGCCCTCTGGGGTGGCTGAGCGTCAGGCGCGGATCACTTCGGGTGCGTCACGTCCCGCGTCCGCTTGAGCGCATCCACGGTCTGTTCGTAGCGCTGGCTGGCAACGCCGAGAAACAGGCAATCGACAATGGCCAATTGGGCGATGCGGCTGACCATGGCGCCGGCGCGCAATCGACTTTCGCGGGCGCGGGCCACCAGGCACTCGTCGGCGGCCTCTGCCAGGGCGGATTGCGGCGCACCGGTCAAAGCCACGGTCAGGGCGCCGGCGTCGCGGGCGATTTCCAGAAAACGCACCGTGTCGGCCGTGGCGCCCGAATAGGAGAAACCCAGAGCGACCGTGCCTTGAGGCGAGAGCAAGGCTGCGGTCCAGGCCTCATGCGGGTCGGCGAGGAGGAAGGCATTGCGGCCGATGCGGAACAGTTTGTGATGCAGGTCCTGGGCGACGAACTGGCTGGCGCCGATGCCGAACAACAAGATGCGGTCGGCCTGATCAACCGCCGCCACCACGCGTTCGAGCACTCCATAGTCGAGGCCAGAAACGGTTTCATCGATCGCCAGAATTTCCAGCGACGCCACTTTGGAGGCCATTTCCTGCAAGGTGTCGGACTGGGCGATCTCCGCCCCCAGCATCAGGTCGGTTCCGAATTGAGCGGCTTCCTTGCCTAGCTCTGTAGCCAGGCTCATGCGCAATTGCGCATAGCCCGACAGGCCAAGCGTGCGACAGAAGCGGACCACCGAGGCGACCGAGGTGCCGCAGCTTTCGGCCAGTTCGGAAATGGTCTGGTCGAGCACGATGCGGGGCTGGTCGCGGATCACCGTTGCCACGCGCTGCATGGCCGGCGTGAACTTGTCCACAGACGCTTCGATCGTCGACTGAATACCCAAATTGCTTCCCCCTGCTCCGCCTTCCATAGACCGGAGCGGCCTGGCGGCGCGACCCTAGCCGATGCGCGCCACTGCGCCCATTGAAACAAAAGTTCAGCGCTTTCATCAAGCGTGAAAATTATTGACAGCCCGGACCGGGACTTCATAGGCTTGTCACAGAGGTTGGTGCGGCTGGCCAGCGGACCGCGTAGGTTTGGACAGGCACCTGACGACCTTGGCACGGCTCCCGAAAGCGGGGCCGGCTCAACAGTGAGGGAATATCGATGAACCAGTTTTCACCCAAGACGCTTCTGGCCGGCCTCGCCGTTGCCACTGCCCTGACTTCGGTCGCAGCTGCGCTGCCCGCGCAGGCCGCGGAATTGCGCATGGCCTGGTCGCAGGACGCCACCGGCCTTGATCCGCACAAGCAGACAGCCTTTTCTTCGCTCCGCCTGCTCGAATTGATCTATGAGCCGCTGGTGCGCATGGATGCCGAACTCAATGTGGTGCCGGCCATCGCCTCGAGCTGGGAATTCTCCGACGACGCCAAGACGTTGACCTTCTCGCTCGATCCCAATGCCAAATTTTCCGACGGTACGGCCGTAACCTCCGCCGACGTCAAGGCGTCGTTCGAGCGTCTGCTCGATGAAGCCACCTCGGCTGCGGCCCGGTCGAACTTCCTTTCGATCGAAAGCATCGATACGCCGGACGATGCGACCGTGGTGTTCAATCTCTCGACCGCCGACGTGCCGATCCTGGTCGCCATGGCCACGATCAACGCCGCCGTCCTGCCTGCTTCGGAGATCGAAGCAGGAACGATTGGCACCGAAACCGTGGGCTCGGGCCCGTTTGTACTGGAAAGCTGGGAACCCAATTCCCGCGAAGTGCTGAGCGCCAACGAGCATTGGGCTGGCGGCGAACTCGCCATTGACGGCATCACTATCTCGGTGCTGCCCGACGAAATGGCGATCCTGGCCTCGCTGCGCGCCGGTCAGACCGATTTTGCCCTGCTCAACGACCCGCTGGTTGCCACGCTGGTGCCGATGGAAGCCGGTCTCGAGCTGAACCGTGTCGGCGTGCTGAACTACAATGTGCTCCAGCTCAATCCTTCGCGTCCGCCGATGGATAATCTCAAGGTGCGCCAGGCCATGAGCTGCGCCATTGACCGGCAGGAGATCATCGATGCCGCGCTGGCCGGCGAAGGCAAGGTGACCGGCCCGCTGACCATGCCGGCCTTTGCCCAGGACCCGGCCAACCTGTTCTGCTACGAGCAGGATCTGGACAAGGCCAAGGAACTGATGGCCGAAGCTGGTGTCGACGGATTCTCGGCAACAGTGATTGCGGCAACCGGCGAGCCTCCGGTCGCCGCGTCCGAGGCACAGGTCCTGCAGGCCCAGCTCGCGGAAATCGGCGTCGACCTCGAAATCGAGATGATGGAACTCAACGTCTATGTCGACGCCTGGCTCGCCGGCGACTTCGACATGGCGGTGGCCCAGAATGGTGGCCGTCCGGACCCCTATCCGATGTACAACCGCTACTTCACCAATGAAGGCAATCTGGCCCATGTTTCCAACTTCCCGGATGACGAACTGGACAGCCTGATGAAGCAGGGGCAGGCGGAAACCGATCCGGCCAAGCGCGTGGAAATCTTCCAGGCATTTGAAAGCCGCCTGGCCGAGCAGTCGCCCTGGCTGTGGCTTTCAACCGGCTATAGCTATACCGCCCAGCGCGAAAGTGTTTCGGGCTTTACGCCATCGCCGACCGGCACGCTGTTCGGCCTGGTTAATGTTTCGGTAGAGTAGTCAAGCCAAACGGGCCGGCCTTTGGGCCGGTCCAACCCGGATCCTGTCCCATGAGTTATGTGGCTCAGCGCCTGCTGACCTTCCCGCTGATCCTTCTCGGGGTTTCCATTCTGGTCTTTGTCGCCATCCGGCTGGTGCCGGGCGATGCCATCACCGCCATGCTGGGCACCGAGGCGGGCCTGCTGACGCCGGCTCAGCGCGAGGCCCTGTCGGTATATTTCGGCATCGACCAACCCATCTGGGCGCAATATCTGCGCTGGCTCACCGGCCTGTTCCAGGGCGATCTGGGTATTTCCTCGATCTATGGCAAGCCGGTATTCACGGTGATCCTCGAGCGCTTCCCGCTCACCCTGCAACTTTCGCTGATGTCGATGGTGATTGCGCTGAGCGTCGGGGTGCCGCTGGGCGTGCTGGCCGCTTCGCGCAATGAGCGTCCCAGCGATCTCGTCGTGCGGGTTCTGGCCATGCTGGGCCAGTCGACACCCAATTTCGTTGTCGGCATTCTCATCATTTACGTGCTCTCGGTGTTCTTCGGCTTCGTGCCGGCCATGGGCACGTTCACGCCGCTCTTCGTGGATCCCCTGGCCAGCATCGGACAATTGATCTTCCCGGCGATTACACTCGGCTTTGCTTTTGCCGCCTCGGTAACCCGGATTTCGCGCTCGGCCATGCTCGATGTGCTGAGCGATGATTATGTGCGCACCGCCCGCTCCAAGGGTGCAACGCCGATGAGCGTGATCTGGCACCATGCCCTGCCCAATGCCCTCATTCCCGTGGTGACGCTATCGGGCGTCGAGTTCGGTTATCTCCTGGGCGGCGCCGTGATCGTTGAACAGATTTTCGCCCTGCCCGGTCTGGGCCGGCTGGTGCTCGATGCCATCACCCAGCGCGACTATGCGCTTGTGCAGGGGACGGTGCTGTTCATTGCCTTCAACTTCCTGGTGGTCAATCTGCTCGTCGATCTCACCTATGTCGCCCTCGACCCGCGCATCCGGATCGGGAGGCGCTGATGGGCAAACTTTTTTCATCGCTGTTCCGTCACCCCTCCGGGCGCATTGGCCTGGTCATTATCGGGCTCTATCTGCTCGCCGCCATTCTGGGCACGCTGGGTCTGACCCCGCATGATCCGCTCAAGCTCTTCGCCATCGACCGGCTCAAAGCGCCCAGCGAAACCTATTGGTTCGGCACGGACCTGCTCGGCCGCGATGCCTTCAGCCGCCTCATGGTGGGCATTCGCCAGTCCATGCTGATTGCCTTCGCCTCGGTGGCCATTGCAACGGTAGCCGGTACGATAATCGGCCTGCTCTCGGCCTGGTGGGGCGGCATCTGGGACGGCATTTTCATGCGCGTCATGGACGTGTTGCTGGCCTTCCCTGCGATTCTCCTGGCGCTGCTGATCATTGCCATTGTCGGCCCGGGCACGATGACCAGCGTGGCCGCCATTGCCATTGTCTATACGCCGATCTTTGCCCGCGTGGTGCGCGGCCCGGCATTGTCACTCAAGCAGCGCGATTTCGTCGATGCGGCGCGTACGTTCGGCAGCTCGCAAGGCTATGTCCTGACCCGGCATTTGCTGCTCAACCTCGTCGCGCCGCTTGCCGTGCAGGTGACGCTGGCTTTGGCCTGGGCGCTGCTCACCGAGGCCGGTCTTTCGTTCCTCGGTCTCGGCACCCAGCCGCCGACCCCCTCGCTTGGCCTGATGCTGGCGGAGAGCCGCAATCTGATGACACATGCGCCCTGGCTGATGATCTTTCCCGCCGTCACCATCATGCTGGGCATTCTCGGCTTCAACCTGACCGGCGATGCCCTGCGCGACATTCTCGATCCGCGCACCCAGAGGAGGGAAGCATGAGCGGTCTGCTTTCAGTCCGGGACCTGCGCGTTGGCTTCGGCCAGAACCCCAAGGCCAATGAAGTGGTCAAGGGGGTCAGCTTTGACCTTGGCCCCGGCGAGACGCTGGGCATTGTGGGGGAGTCGGGCTCGGGCAAGTCGGTCTCGGCCCTGTCGATCAATCGGCTGGTTGATTTTGGCGGTGGCCGGATCACCCATGGTTCGATCCAACTCACCCGATCGGACGGTACAGTGCTCGATGTCGCCAAGGCCGATGAAAAAACGCTGTTGGGCATTCGCGGACGCGACGTCGGCATGATCTTTCAGGAGCCGATGACCTCGCTCAATCCCGTGCACACGGTCGGCGCGCAAATCGAAGAGGCGTTCCGCCTGTCCAAGGGCCTCACCGGCGCGCAGGCGCACAGAGCGACCCTGGACGTATTGGGGCGCGTGCGCATTCCCGACGCCCAGTCCCGCCTCGGCTATTATCCGCACCAACTCTCTGGCGGCATGCGGCAGCGCATCATGATTGCCATGGCCCTCGCCGCCAGCCCGCGCCTTTTGATCGCGGACGAACCGACCACGGCGCTCGACGTGACGGTGCAGGCCCAGATCATGGCGCTCCTGGCCGAATTGCGCGAAGAGACCGGCATGGCGATGATCTTTATCACCCATGATATTGGCCTGGTCGCCGGCATCGCTGATCGCATCATGGTGATGCAGAACGGGTTCGCGGTCGAGCAGGGGGAAACCGATGGTGTGCTGGACAATCCCCAGCACGAATACACCAAGCACCTCTTGCGCGCCGTGCCGCATTTCACCTCAGGCAAGGCGGTGCGGGACGACGGCCGACGGGCGGAACCGCAGGAACCGATCGTCAAGGTCGACAATCTCGTGGTGCGCTTTCCGGTGGGCAAGGCCTGGTTCAAGCCCAAGGGCGCGATCCATGCCGTCGATGGCGTGAGCTTTGACCTGGTGCCCGGCGAGACGCTGGCCATTGTGGGGGAAAGCGGTTGCGGCAAGTCCACCACGGCACGCGCGCTGCTGGGCCTTAACAGCAAAACCCGTGGCGAAATTTTCACCGAGGCCGGGCGCAGCGTCCGTCCGGTGCAGATGGTATTCCAGGACCCATTCGCTTCGCTCAATCCGCGTCTGAATGTGGAGGCATTGCTGGCCGAACCGGCTCTTGCCAATGGGCAGCGGCGCGATGACGCGCTGCGCGAGCGCATGACATTCCTGCTCGACCGCGTTGGACTGCCGCAAGACGCCCTCACCCGCTACCCGCACCAGTTTTCGGGCGGACAAAGGCAGCGTCTGTGCATTGCCCGCGCGCTGATGCTCAATCCCGACGTGGTGGTGCTGGACGAGGCGGTGTCGGCACTCGATGTCTCGGTGCAGGCCAAGGTGCTCGAACTGCTCGTGGACCTGCAGGCCGAGTTTGGCCTGGCTTATCTGTTCATCTCGCATGACATGGCAGTGGTCGAACGGATTGCCCACCGGATCGCGGTGATGTTTGCCGGCCAGATTGTCGAAATGGGCGAGGCGCGTGCGGTGCTGTCCGATCCGCAGCACAGCTATACCAAGCGCCTGATCGCGGCGGTGCCGGCTATCGAGCGTCGCAAGCAACGCTTCGCCGTCGATATGACGCAGGTGCCATCGCTGGTGCGCCCGCCCGGCTTTGAACCACCGCCAGCACAATGGCGCGAGGCCGGAGACGATCACCGCGTTCGCGTTGAGGACACGCCATGACACATATAGAGACCCAGTTGGACCGCGCCTTCGCCCCTCTGGCCGCCGCCATTGAAGCCGGCCGCATTCCGGGCGGCGTGCTGGGTGTGGTCGACCGGAACGGGGACCGGGCTGTCCGGGCCATGGGCCAGGCGCAGACCGTGCCAACCAGCCGCCCTATGACCGAGGAGACCTGGTTCGATCTGGCATCGCTGACCAAGGTTCTGTTCACCACCGAACGCATATTGGCGCTCACCGAAGCAGGACGCATCGATCTCGATGCGCCGCTCACCAGCGTGCTGCCCGATTTCCGGCACTACAATCTCGACAATTGGGAGCGCAAGGTCACCTTCCGGCAGTGTCTGGGGCATCAGACCCCCTTCCCGGCCGTGTTTGCGCTTTACACCTATGGGCGCGATCCGGATTTGCTGCGCACATTCCTGTTGCAACACGAATTTGCCGCGGGCCCCTCAGTCTATTCGGACATCAATTTCATCCTGCTCGGTCTGGCGTTGGAGCGGCTGGAAGGCAAATGGATCCGCGAGCTAGACCCGGGTAAGGGCTTTGCGTGGTCGGCCGAACCAGACAATGCCGCGGCAACCGAGGATTGCTACTGGCGCCATCGCGTACTGGTGGGTGAGGTGCATGACGACAATTGCTCGGCCCTGCAAGGCGCCGGTCACGCCGGGCTCTTCGGCACTGTCGCGTCGGTGCTCGACTTCGCCGCCGAAAAATTGGCCGCATCCGGGCCTGACGCTTTGATCCGCACCCCGCTTTCAGCCCGCCGCACCCATGGCTGGGAGCGGCCCTATGAGGGCTGGTCAGGCGGCGAGCACTGTTCGCCCCAGACTATCGGCCATACCGGGTTCACTGGCACGGGCCTGTGGCTCGACTTCGAACGCGGCCACGCCTGGACATTGCTGACCAATCGCGTTCACCCCACCCGCCACTTCGATAGCGGCATCATCCCGCTGCGCCGCGCCGTAGGAGACCTGATCAATGTCGACTGAGTTGAAAGCCGAACCGATCTGGTCGGTCGGCCTGATGACCGGAACGGTGCTCGATGGCAATATTGACGTCGCCCTGTTGCGCACGGATGGCGACACCATCGAGCGCTTCGGCGCCTATACGCTGGCGCCTTATCCGCAATCGATCCGTGATACGCTGGAAGACGCCCTCAATCAGGCGCGCGTCTGGAATTTCGAAGGGCCCGAACCGGCGATCTTTGCCGAGGCAGAGGATGCGCTGACCCGCGCCCAGTCGGCTGCCGTGCTTGATCTGGTCAAGCAGGCTGGTCTCACGCAGGAGGACATCGGCATTATCGGCTTTCACGGCCAGTCGGTGCTGCATCGCGCGCCGCAGCCGGGCCGGATCGGTGCCACCCGCCAACTTGGCAATGGCGCGCTGATGCGCGAGTTGACCGGCATCCGGACCGCCTATGATTTCCGCTCCGCCGATGTCCGCGCCGGTGGCCAAGGCGCGCCGCTGGCAGCGCTTTATCATCGCGCACTGCTGCGCCTGCTCGATGCCCGCGATGGCAAGACCGCCGTGCTCAATCTGGGCGGCGTGGCCAATATCACCTATTGGGATGGCGCCGACCAGTTGATCGCCTTCGACACCGGCCCCGCCAACGCACCGATCAATGATTTCGTCAAAGGCCTGGGCCTTGGCGATATGGACCACAATGGCGAAATGGCCTTGCGTGGCAGGGTGGACGAAGAGCGCCTCGCGCGTCTTCTGACACACCCTTACCTCTCCGCTCCCTATCCAAAATCGCTCGATCGCTTCGATTTCCTCGCCACCATGGCCGAAGGGTTGAATGCCGAAGACGGCGCGGCAACGCTGACCGCCTTTACCACCGGCGCCGTTGGCAAGGCGCTCGATCTCTTGCCGCAGCGCCCAGAACGACTGATCGTCTGCGGTGGCGGACGGCACAATCCGGCCATCATGGCCATGCTGCAGACTCGCGCGAAGGTGGAAGCTGTTCCGGCAGAAACCGTGGGCTGGCGCGGCGACGCGGTCGAGGCCGAGTGCTTCGCCCTGCTCGCGGTACGCGTGTTGCGAGGCCTGCCGATCAGTTTCCCGACCACGACAGGCGCCCCGCATCCGCTGACCGGCGGCCTTCTGGCGGCCTGACCGATGCGTGATCTGACCCTCGAAGTGACGGACGCCCCCGAGCCGGAAGTTATCGACGTCATCGGCAGGTCGCTCACTGCCTTCAACGACGCGGACGTTGGACCGTCGGAGCGTCGTCCCCTCGCTGTACTTCTGCGCAACGAGGTTGGAGACATCGTCGCCGGCCTTTCCGGCTACACCGCCTGGGGCTGGCTCTATGTGCAATGGCTCTGGGTCGCCGAAAATCAACGGGGACGAAAGCTGGCCGCGACAATGCTGGCGGCGGCGGAAGCAGAAGCGCGCCGTCGCGGTTGCCACGGAGCTTACATTGACACTTTCAATCCGGATGCCCTTCAAGCCTATCAACGAGCCGGCTACGAGCCCTTCGGCCATTTGTCGAACTTCCCACCAGGGCGCACGCGGACTTTCCTGCAGAAGATGCTAGGCACTCCCGCCCCCTGAGCTAAGGCCAGCGTTACAGTCCGCCAAGCACGAAGGGCAAGTCTGCGCAGGGCGGCCTGGTGCGCTGGCTTGGTTCGGCCGTCCTGGTGGCCCTGGCGGGCTCGGGGGCGCCCCCAGTGCTTGCAGAAGACTGCCCGGCCGAGCGGGCCGTCTATGAGTTGGCAAGCGACGAAGGCAGGCTCAAAGTCCCCCACATCCTCAGAATCGGGGATGTCCTAAAGCGGCGCAATTGCCTAGACCTCAAGCATTGCGGGCAAAACCTGCAAGTCAAATGCACTATTGTTCGATGGGCCTGAAATGCGCAACAAGATCATCACTGCACGAGGGCTGGCGCTCGGGGCTGTTGTCGCAATGCTGGGTCTGATTGCTTTCCTGCCAGCCCCGCGCGCTGCTGAATTTCCGCGCGAAGGGGTGACCGGCATTGCCAATGGGGTGGCCGAACCATTTGCCGGTTCCTGGTGGGTCGGATTTCCCGAGGGCGAGGGCATGATCAATGGCGATCCGGTCGTGCGCTGCGAGAGGCCTGTCGTCCTCAGAATTATTGATGAGGTAAATCTGCTCTACGCCTCACCGAGTGGCACCACGGTGCAGTTCGAGTTGCACGAATTGTCTGGCCGCACGACCTGGTATCCGCCAAGCGGAGAAAGCAGTATTGCGGTGTGGACCGGCCCGGACGAGTTCTTCGCCTATTCGGTCGACTTGATGACCGGCAGCGCAAGGTGGACGACGCCGCTAGTCTACCGTCGATGTGACTAGATACGGTGGTGAGCTAGGACGAAGTGGCCGGCCGCCAACCTCGCCTTGTAGCTCGAAATCCACCGCGCTACCTCGGCGGGCAGAAGCGGAACGTGGGGGGCATGGTGGCTTGAACGACCGAAATGGGGCGCATCAACGATAGTCCGGGTGCGTTCCTTGCTTCGAACAAGCCTCCTCAGGCAGCGTAACCGAGCGCGGAAATGGTTTTTTCACGCAGTTTGAAGCCGGATACTGCGGCTTCGATGTCGCTTGCTTGCGCCTCTGTTTGCTCGATTGCCCGATTGGTTTCGTCGACCAGTGCCGCATTGCGCTGGGTCATCTCGTCGAGCCGGCGCACCGACTGGCTGACAGCCTCGATTGCGGAAGCCTGGCTAGCACTGTCACGAGCGATCCCCTCCATCAGCGTGACATTGGCATCAACCTCTTCGACAATGGTGCCGAGTGTGCCGGCTGCTTCAAGCACCAAATTGGCGCCTTGTCCGATTTCTCCCGCAGACTGCTCGATCAACGCCTTGACGTCTGCGGAGGCCTGGGCGGCCGACTGGGCCAGGCGCCGCACCTCAACTGCCACCACGGCAAAGCCCTTGCCTGCTTCCCCGGCACGGGCAGCTTCAACAGAGGCGTTCAGAGCCAGCAAATTGGTCTGGAATGCAATGTCGTCAATCAGGCCGATAATGTTGGAAATCTTGCCAGAGGACGCAGTAATCCGCTCCATGGCCTCGGTCGCCCGCTTCATCACTTGGCCGCCCTTGCGAGCCGTTGCACTGACCGCCTGCGCTTTGGCGTCGGCATCTTTGGCACGCTCGGCATTAACGCGAATTGTTGATGCAAACTGCTCCATTGCCGCCGAGGTCTCTTCAAGTGTCGCCGCTTGGCGCGAGGTGCGGTCGGCAAGGTCATTGGCGCCGGACAGGATTTCTCCAGTTGCGAGGCGCAGGGTGACGAGTGCGCGCCGCAGCGAGGACATGACGCCTTCGAGCTTTTCGGCGAGGGCATTGGTGTCTTCCTGCAACTGCGCGAAGGCGCCATGATAGGTGCCGTGCATTCGCGTGGTTAGGTCAGAGTGGGCCAGGTTGGACAGCACCACGCCAGTTTCCGCAATGCTGCCGCCGACGGTCTCGACCAGGCGATTGATCGATTTGGCGAGACTGGCCAGTGTCGCATCGTCGTAGTGTGTAGTAATGCGATCAGAGAAATCGCCGTCGACTGCCGCGTTGACGACGCGACCGAAGTCTTCCGACAATTGCTTCATGGTTTGCTCGCGCTCACGGCGACGCACAACATTCCCCTCTTCAACCTCATGGGCCAGCAGTTCCGCTTCCTTGGCGCTGGCCTGAGCCTGTTCCGATCTTTCCTCGGCAAGGTTCAACAGATGATGGGTGTTGATGGCCATCCAGATCAGCCCTGCAGCCTCGATCACGAGGATAACAGCGTGAAGCAGAATGCGGCCAATACCGCCGCCACCGTAAAACACAAGGGTGTCGGCCAACAGGCCCAGGCCCAGGTGATGCACCGCGACGAGGCCGGCACCCAACAGGATGGCCTTGTAATCATAAAGGAGCCCGCAGACGGCGAGCGCGGCAAAGAAGGCCATGTGCATGTCGACCTGATACTGCGTGCCGCGCGCGGCAATAAGCAGCGCCATCACTTCGCCCATCATCACCGCGACTGCCAAGTAGCGAGAAGACGCCGACTGGCGATTGAGCGCGTAGGATACAATCATGACAAGAGCGCCAAGGCCGGCGAGAGCGCTGGCCATGTAAAGTTCGCCCTGCACGAGCCATTCCGTGCAAACAGTTGCGATGGCTAGCACGATGCCGAGCAACGCGACCGCACCTGTGGCGCGTTGGCGGATAGTTTGAAGGGTCATGACAGTTCCTTGGGAGTCAGGGGCGCGCAAAGGCCTTCGGCCTTAACGAACAGCAGGGCACCTTCCGCACGGGCACGTTGCTGGAAGTCGGCGGAAGGGGCGTAAATCACTACGATGTTTGAGAGACGGGTTGGAGCCACGACAAAGGCACCCGCCTGAAGTATGGCCGTCCAGGCCGCCTGTTCGCTGGTGAAGGGAGGGAACACCACCGCCATTTCGCCCTGTTCGGGCGCCGCCGCTACGGTTGTGAAGCTGATCAGTAGTACCGCGAGGGAGAACATCAGGGCCGGAACGAAGTCGCGCATCGATGTCCCGTGGAAATGTGCGGTCTACAAATTCTGCTAAGGGTTGGTATTACCGCAATTATCCTTAGTGCCGCGTTAATCTGCCAATGCCGATGCCAGCAGCACTGGCAGAAATCTCGGTCTGCCTGTGGCTGACCTTCAGAGGCGGTGTCGTGCATCATGCCGCACAAGTGCACCTGAATCAGCCTGTGTTAGGAACACTCTAGGTTGACCTATCATCAGCAGGTCGACGTCATCGCCGGCAAATCACCAACACGCTGGCGCTGACCGACCCTATGCGATGGACGGCCACTGGAGCGATCCGCGCCCGCGCCCGCGCGTCGCCGGTGACCATTTCCCGCTGATGCGCAATTCGTTTCAGTCTTGCCCAGACTTCAGGCGATACCGCCGAGACAGACATATTTGATTTCGACAAACTCTTCGATGCCGTAGCGCGAGCCTTCGCGGCCCAAACCGGACATCTTCACCCCGCCGAAGGGCGCCTCGGCGGTGGAGACGAGGCCCGTATTGACCCCGACCATGCCGTATTCAAGAGCCTCGGCAACGCGCCAAACGCGGGACAGATCGCGGGCGTAGAAATAGGACGCAAGGCCGAATTCGGTGTCATTGGCCTGCGCGATGACGTCGGCCTCATCCTTGAAACGGAACAGCGGCGCCAGCGGACCGAAGGTTTCCTCGCGGGCAATGGCCATATCCGGCGTTACGTCAGCCAGCACGGTGGCTTCGTAGAAGGTTCCGCCCAGCTCATGCTGCCGGCCGCCCCTGAGCACCTTTGCGCCCTTGCCCACGGCGTCGGTGACATGCTCCTCGACCTTGTCAAGCGCGGCCTGGTCGATCAGCGGCCCGAGCATGACCCCTTCATCAAAGCCATTGCCGGTCTTCAAGCTGCCGACGGCATTGGCCAGCTTCTTGGCAAATACGTCATAAATGCCGTCCTGCACATAGATGCGGTTGGCGCAGACGCAGGTCTGGCCATTGTTGCGGAACTTGGCAATCAGCGCACCATCGACGGCGGCGTCCAGATCTGCATCGTCGAAGACGATGAAGGGCGCATTGCCGCCCAGTTCCAGCCCGAGCTTCTTGATGGTCGGCGCACTCTGCTTGTAGAGCTCGGCGCCAACCTCGGTGGAACCGGTAAAGGTCAGTTTGCGCACGATCGGGCTGGCGGTCATTTCGCCGCCGATTTCGCGGGCGGAACCCGTCACCACACTGAATAGGCCCTTTGGCAGGCCGGCCCGCTCGGCCAGTACAGCCAGCGCAATGGCCGAGAACGGGGTCTGCGACGCGGGCTTGAGCACCATGGCGCAGCCGGCCGCCAGCGCAGGGCCCGCCTTGCGGGTGATCATGGCATTTGGAAAATTCCAGGGCGTGATGGCTGCGACCACCCCGATGGGCTGCTTCATCACCATGATCCGCGCATCGCTCCGGTGGCCTGGAATGAGATCGCCATAGACCCGGCGGGCCTCCTCTGCGAACCATTCGATGAAGCTGGCGCCATAGGCAATCTCGCCGATGGCTTCCTTGAGGGGCTTGCCCTGCTCGAGCGTGAGGATGCGCCCCAGATCGGTCTGATTTTCCATCATCAGCTCGAACCAGCGCCGCAGGATACCCGAGCGCTCCTTTGCGGTGCGGGCGGCCCAGCCCTTCTGTGCAATCTCGGCAGCCGCGATTGCCGAGCGCGTTTCATCAGCGCCCAGCTTGGGGACGTAGCCGATCACCTCACCCGTGGCGGGATTGGTGACGGCGATGCCGGTTGCCGGATCGGCGTCGATCCAATTGTCTCCGATAAGCGCGCTTTGGCGCAAAAGGGTCGTATCGTCGAGCTGCATCATCCGGCTCCCTTGGGAAGTTATAGCGCCTTGTGTAAGCCGCGGCGTCCTTCAATGGAATACCGCCCAGATGCGGCAAAGTTCCAGCGCCAGCGCAAAGTTTCCCGGGATCGCTTCCGGCCGATCCACCCGATCGGCTGACTATGGCAAGTTCACGCCATGATAGGTCTCTTGGCTCGCGGATCGAACCGGGCGTTCCCCTTCCCGGCCCTCCTGGGCCAGTGGGACAACGAACACCCGTCTCCGCCAACGGTTGCGGGGGCAGCTCCGGACTTGGGGCATTGCGCCCCGCACCGGCATTCCCTGTTATCCCCTCGCGGGGACCATGGACATGTGCAGGATGGCTTAGGGGGATGGCGTTTCAATGGAGATATAAAAGGCTTCTTTATGTCACCGTTGTTGGCAATTCAGGCTCGTGCTGGAATGATCGGCGCTTGGGGGTCGTGTGGCCCTGGAACATGTCCGGAGGGGACGACTTTTCCGGCGCCGAGCACATGCTTCTCTTGATCGTCAAAAAAGATATGCGCGCCGAATGCCTTCAAGATTGGCCACTTATGGAATACGCCTACGAAATGGGCTTCGTCCGCAGGTGTGCCCCAGGCCCGCAAGGTGTGAATAACTCGAGCGTGGGCTGGCGCGTTGCGAGCCGTGACAATCGCAATACGAACTTTGCTCACACCCTCTGACGTCATGTAGATGGAGCGCAAGATCGACAGCTTGTGTAGGAACGCGGCGAATGGTCCATGCGACATCGGGTTGGTTGCGTTCTCTCGCTCATGCTCCAAAAACGCCTCAATGCCCTTCTGCTTATAAATTTCGTCAGACTGGGCGCTGAAGACGACAGCATCTCCGTCGAAGGCGATCCTAACTTCGTGTTCGGCCTGCTCAGATTGGGGCGCGGGCACCGGGCCAAGCTTGGCGGAAGCTGCGCCAGCATCTACGGCAGCTTGAACGTCGGCTTCTTCGTTCGAAAGAAACAGATCAATATTCCAAGCGGAAACAAATGGTCCGATCGGACGCCCGCTGGTGAAGCTACCAGTTTTGATGGGCAGGCCATATTTCTCGATGGAATTAAACGCTCGCAGTGAGAGGTCAGGCGAATTGCGCGAAAGTAGAACAACTTCGACGAATGGATCAGCGCCCGGCTCGTTTAGAGCCAAGAGTCGTTTGACAACGTCGAACCCTGAACCTTTTCCAACAATGGTTTTCTCTCGCTGCAATTGCAGCCGGCAGTAGGCGTCGACGCCCTGCTGAAGGAAGACAGTGTGCTCCTCTTCGAGGTCGAACAAAGCTCTAGTAGAAACCCCAATCCTAAGTGGCGATGCGCGCAAGCTAGCGGCCAGAGCCGCGTAATCTGGTGAGCCGTCCGATGCAGACGCTTCAGTGCCAGAAGGTAGCTCTTCCGCTTGTTGCAAGATCAAAAATCCCAGTCTTCATCCTCGGTGGAGATCGCCTTGCCGATGACGTAGCTGGACCCAGACCCTGAGAAGAAGTCGTGGTTCTCGTCGGCGTTCGGCGAAAGGGCCGAGAGGATGGCCGCGTTGACCTTGCAGGCCTCGGGCGGGAACAGGGCTTCGTAGCCCAAATTCATCAGCGCCTTGTTGGCGTTGTAGTGGAGGAATTTCTTGACGTCTTCGGACAGGCCGACGCTGTCGTAAAGGTCCTCGGTGTAGCGCGCTTCGTTCTCGTAGAGCTCGAACAGGAAGTCGAAGGCGAAGTCCTTGATTTCCTGCTTGCGCGCATCGCTCAGCCGCTCCAGCTCACGCTGGAACTTGTAGCCGATGTAATAGCCGTGCACGGCCTCGTCCTTGATGATGAGGCGGATCAGGTCGGCGGTATTGGTCAGCTTGGCGCGGCTCGACCAGTACATGGGCAGGTAGAAGCCGGAATAGAACAGGAAGCTTTCAAGGAAGGTGGAGGCCACCTTTTTCTTGAGTGAGTCCCCGCTTTCATACTGGGCCAGAATGAGCTGGGCCTTGCGCTGCAGGAATTCGTTTTCTTCCGACCAGCGATAGGCGTCGTCGACATCCGGCGTCAGGCACAGCGTCGAGAAGATCGAGGAATAGGAGCGGGCATGCACCGCTTCCATGAAGGAGATGTTGGAGAGCACCGCTTCTTCATGCGGGGTCTGCGCATCAGCCATCAGCCGCACGGCGCCAACACCGTTCTGGATGGTGTCGAGCAGGGTCAGCCCGGTGAAGACGCGGATGGTGAGCTGCTGCTCTTCCGGCTTCAGCGTCCCCCAGGACGGGATGTCGTTGCTGAGCGGCACCTTTTCGGGCAGCCAGAAGTTGGAGGTCAGGCGGTTCCAGACCTCCAGATCCTTGTCGTCCTGGATGCGGTTCCAGTTGATGGCGCGGACGCGGCTGATGGGCCTTGCGTGCATATTCATGGGTTTGGTGGCCTTCTTATCAGAGCGCGCAGGAGACACAGCCCTGAACCTCAGTTCCTTCAAGGGCAAGCTGGCGGAGACGGATGTAGTAGATGGTCTTGATGCCCTTCTTCCAGGCGTAGATTTGCGCCCTGTTGATATCGCGGGTGGTCGCGGTATCGCGGAAGAACAGGGTCAGCGACAGGCCCTGGTCGACGTGCTGGGTGGCCGCCGCATAGGTGTCGATGATCTTTTCCGGACCGATCTCATAGGCATCCTGGTAATATTCCAGGTTGTCATTATCCATGTAGGCCGCCGGGTAATAGACGCGGCCGATCTTGCCTTCCTTGCGGATCTCGATCTTGGAGACGATCGGGTGGATCGAGGAGGTCGAGTGGTTGATATAGGAGATCGAGCCGGTCGGCGGCACGGCCTGCAGGTTCTGGTTGTACAGCCCGGTCATCATGACCTTGGCCTTCAAGTCCTTCCAGTCTTCCTGGGTCGGCAGGTGAATGCCGGCCTTCTCGAACAGCTCGGCCACTTTGGGTGTCGCCGGGGTCCACTCCTTGTCAGTGTATTTGTCGAAATAGCTGCCATCGGCATATTTCGACTTGCCGAAGCCTTTGAAGGTTTCGCCGCGCTCGGTGGCGATCAGGTTCGACGCGCGAATGGCGTGATAGGTCACCGCGTAGAAATACATATTGGTGAAGTCGACGCCTTCTTCCGAGCCGTAGAAGATGCGTTCGCGGGCCAGGAAACCGTGCAAGTTCATCTGTCCCAGGCCGATGGCGTGGCTATCGGCATTGCCCTTGGCAATGGAGGGCACGGACGAAATATTGCTCATGTCCGACACGGCGGTCAGCGCGCGAATCGAGGTCTCGATGGTCTGGCCGAAATCCTCGGAGTCCATTGCCTTGGCGATGTTGAGCGAGCCCAGATTGCAGGAAATATCCTTGCCCATGTGCTCGTAGCTCAGATCCTCGTTGTAGATCGAGGCGTCGCTGACCTGCAGGATTTCCGAGCACAGGTTGGACATGGTGATGCGGCCATCGATCGGGTTGGCCCGGTTCACCGTGTCCTCGAACATGATGTAGGGGTAACCGCTCTCGAACTGGATCTCGGCGATGATCTGGAAGAATTCGCGCGCCTTGATCTTCTTTTTCTTGATGCGCTTGTCTTCCACCATCTCGCGGTACTTTTCGGTAACCGAAATCTCGGTCATCGGCACGCCATAGACGCGCTCCACGTCATAGGGCGAGAACAGGTACATGTCCTCGTTATCGCGGGCCAGTTCGAAGGTGATGTCGGGGATCACGACGCCCAGCGAAAGCGTCTTGATGCGGATCTTTTCGTCGGCATTTTCGCGCTTGGTGTCGAGGAAGCGCATGATGTCGGGGTGGTGGGCATGGAGGTACACCGCCCCTGCCCCCTGACGCGCGCCAAGCTGGTTGGCATAGGAGAAGCTGTCTTCCAAGAGCTTCATCACCGGCAGAACGCCCGAGGACTGGTTCTCGATCTGCTTGATGGGGGCGCCCATCTCACGGATATTGGTCAGGCTCAGCGCCACGCCGCCGCCGCGCTTGGACAGCTGCAGCGCCGAGTTAATGGCGCGGCCGATCGACTCCATATTGTCTTCGACGCGCAGCAGGAAGCACGAGACGAGCTCGCCGCGCTGCTTCTTGCCGGCATTGAGGAAGGTCGGGGTCGCGGGCTGGAAGCGGCCGGAAATGATCTCGTCGACAAGGTTCTTGGCCAGCACTTCGTCACCGCGCGCCAGGGCCAGCGCGACCATGCAGACGCGGTCCTCATAGCGCTCGAGATAGCGCTTACCGTCAAAGGTCTTGAGCGTGTAGCTGGTGTAATATTTGAACGCGCCCAGGAAGGTGGGGAAGCGGAACTTCTTGTCATAGGCGTAATCATAAAGATCGCGCACGAAGTTGAAGCTATAGTGATCGAGCACGTCCTGCTCGTAATAGCCTTCCTCGACGAGATAGGTCAGCTTTTCGCGCAGATTGTGAAAGAACACGGTGTTCTGGTTCACATGCTGCAGGAAATACTGGTGTGCCGCCTGCTTGTCCTTGTCGAACTGGATCTTGCCCTGCTCATCGTAGAGATTGAGCATGGCATTGAGCGCATGATAATCCAGCGCAGCCTCGTGCTTGTCCTGCGAAGGCTTACCGGCCGGCCGTTCTTCGGTGCGGTCTAGTGTGAGCGTGTCCAAAACCGTTCCAGTCCTTGTCTGACATTGGCGACATCCTCATCGGTTCCGAGCAGTTCGAAACGGTAGAGGAGCGGCACGGCGCATTTCTGGCTGACGATGTCGCCTGCAATGCAATAACCGGTGCCGAAATTGGTGTTGCCCGCGGCGATGACGCCGCGGATGAGTTCGCGATTATGCGCGACATTGAGGAAGCGGATGACCGGCTTGGGCACCGCGCCCTTGCCATCCCCACCGCCATAGGTGGGCAGCACCAGCACGAAAGGCTCGTCCATCACCGGCGGCTCGCTTGCGGCATCCACCGGCAGGCGCACCCCGTCTACGCCCAGCCTCTCGATGAAGCGATGGGTGTTTTCCGAGGTGCTGGAATAATAGACGAGGCCGCTCATGGTCTGGGCCCTGCTCCAAAAAATCAGGCGAGGTTGCCGATCATGTCAGGACGGAAACCGGCCCAGTGCATGTCACCGGCCACGACCACGGGAACCTGGCGATAGCCCATCTCTTCAACGCGCGCATAGGCGTCGGCGTCGGCGGAGATGTCGACAACGGTGTAGTCGAGGCCCTTGCGGTCGAGCGCGCGGGTGGTGGCGGTGCACTGGACGCAGGCAGGCTTGCTATAGACGGTGATGCTCATCGTAATCCTCACAGGACTGATCGTATGCGAATGGCTCCTGCCATCCGCGGGTGGACGTTTGGGTGCAAGGCAGGCCTTCTGGCATGGATACGACCTGGACCCTTGCTGGGCCGCTCCGGCATCGCTTCAAAGTCAAACGCGCGAACCATCGCTTCAGTCATTCCCAAGTCACGAGCGCGCACACGCCCGCCTGCCGTAATCCGGCTTCGTCCGGTCTGTCGTTGACGCTGTTACCAACCCGGGCCCGCGGGAGGGCGGACCCAAGAACTTGCCCCGTGCCCCGGCCCTGCATCAGTCGTATCGCCGATGCTTGTTCCGAGGGCTTGTCCGAAGCTCTTTCAGGAGCGCCGAACCGAGGATCAGGTTCACGCGATTCATCTTCGTCGTCAACGCCAGAAAATCACAACACCTAGTGCCCAACCCCTCGCTACCAACAAGGGATGGTATGGGTAATATGTGGATTGTGGGGACAAATATCAAGCAAAACAGTGCCGTTGGAGTGCCGATTTGATTGGCGCTTCACGCGCCTCAACCGGCCTCTGAACTGCGCTAGATTCCGCCGCTAAAGCCACGGAAAATCTCGCTGTTCCGGTCGCTCCAGCCCTGCTTAACCGGGCGTTCACCATAGGGGGAAAGCCCGATTCTCCTCACCGCCAAAACTGTCAAGCGCGGAATTTTTGACGCCAATGCGACAGCGCCAGGGATATCCACCGCTATCCACATGGACACCACATGTTGTGCCCCGGCGTAAACCATTCCGAATCTCGGCACGCGACAGCCTCAGCCGCCCCTGTTAAGGTTTCGTCAACCATAGGAGGCTGGACATGCGCGTCCCCAACGCCGGACAGGACCTGATCGAGCGCCGCATCGTGCGCGAAGGCAAGGCGCTGGCCGAAGCCATGCTGGCTGACTACGCCGACCCGCCAAATTTCCCGTCTCCTGGACTATGGTCGGCCTTTGGCGCCATGGGCACACGGCTGTCTACCCTGATGCGCGGACTGGCGTTCCGTTCCTGAGGCATAGGCCGCAATTCCAATTCCACCAGCATCCTCCATGCATTAGTGTCCCAAGCTAGGAGGACTGATGCGCATATTGCTGGTGGAGGACAATGAGGATCTTGGCGAGGCCATTGAAAAGCGCCTGCGCTCGGCCGGGCATTCGGTGGAGTGGGTGCGCGACGGGAACGACGTTCTCCCGGCCGCCGAGGCGGAGCCGTTCGACGCCGTCGCGCTCGATCTCATGCTGCCCAATCGCGACGGAATCAGCCTGATTGCCGAATTGCGGCGGCACAAGTTCACGGCGCCGATCCTGGTGATCACCGCGCGCTCGGAAATCGACGACAAGGTCAGCCTGCTCGACCTGGGGGCCGACGACTATCTGGTCAAACCATTCGACCTGCGCGAATTGGAGGCTCGCCTGCGGGCATTGTTGCGCCGCACCGGCGGGCAGGCATCCAGCACCGTTACGGTGGGCAATCTCGAACTGGATGTCGCCGGGCTCAACGCCTCCATTGCCGGCAAGCCGCTGGAACTGGGCCGCCGGGAGTTCCGCCTGCTCGAAATCCTTGTGGCACATGCCGGTAAGGTCGTGGTCAAGGAAAGGCTTATGAACCAGCTTTTCAACTTTGATGAAAACGTCTCGGTCAACGCCTTGGAATTGCACATTTCTCGCCTGCGCAAGAAGCTGGAAGCTGCCAATATCGAGATCGGCACGGTGCGTGGCGTCGGCTATGTCGTGCGGGTAAGCGGGCCGCAGGGGTGATGGACGCTCGGCACAGGCGCTTCTCCATCCGCCGGCGCATCTTCGCGCTGGCCGTTGCCCTGTTGCTGGCCGCGTCGCTGGTGCTGATTGTCTTTATTCGCGATTATGCCGATCGCGCCTCCGACCGCGCCTTCGACCGCCTGCTGGCCGCCTCAGCGCTGACCATTGCGGGGGCGGTGCAGGTCGAGAACGAAGCCGTGGTCGTGGAGATACCCTTTGCTGCCTTCGCCATGTTCTCTGGGCAGG
>Ga0208522_1000254_pt1 | contig 36905 bp, 40 predicted proteins | sample ETNtaG_25_FD_185763 | JGI IMG/M metagenome (GOLD analysis project Ga0208522, IMG submission 185763) | Marine microbial and viral communities from oxygen minimum zone, Eastern Pacific Ocean - ETNP201302SV86 (SPAdes) (version 2) | ecosystem: Environmental > Aquatic > Marine > Oceanic ... | reverse complement strand
TTGAGCACGATATTCTTTCACCTGAACTAACAGCAGACCTGCGACATCGCGGGCAGAGGAAGACGACTATGGCAATTCTGATCGGCGATACCGCGCCCGATTTTACCCTCGAATCCACCGAGGGCACCATTCACTTCCACGACTATATCGAAGGCTCCTGGGCGGTGCTGTTCAGCCACCCCAAGAACTACACGCCCGTCTGCACCACTGAACTGGGTTACACCGCCAAGCTCAAGGACGAATTTGCCAAGCGCGGCGTCAAGGTTCTCGGCCTGAGCGTCGACAAGATCGAAGACCATGCCGGATGGGCCAAGGACATCGAGGAAACGCAGGGCTCGGCCCTCAATTTCCCACTCCTGGCCGATACAGAGGGCGAGGTGGCGCGCAAATACGACATGATCCACCCCAATGCCGACAACACACTGACCGTGCGCTCGCTGTTCGTCATCGGGCCGGACAAGAAGGTCAAGCTCAAGATCGAGTACCCGGCCTCCACCGGCCGCAATTTCAATGAGATCCTGCGCGTCATCGACAGCCTGCAATTGACCGCCAAGCACCAGGTTGCGACCCCGGTCAATTGGACGCATGGCGAGGACGTCATCATCGTACCGGCCGTTACCAATGAAGCGGCCCGCGAAAAATTCCCCGGCGGCTGGAAGGAAGTCAAACCCTATCTGCGCATCGTGCCCCAGCCCCAGGGCTGATCGCACCACGTTCTTCGTTTCTCTCCCTGACCAACTGGGCGATGGCTTCCGGCTATCGCCTTTTTCTTTGCCGCTAAGCCCCGCTCCTCGTCACATTGATGCCCCATTCCGGCTGGGGCGAGGGCCATCTGGACCCCAGTGCCTGCCCTTACCATCCCCAAATCGCGCCTTTTGGGCTGGTTTGTCGGAACCGTTGCCTCATGGTCACACCGGGCAAATCGGTTCCTCCTGAGCGCCAGTTTGGGCCAGTGGATGACGGATCGTGAGCAAATCTGTGGATTCAGATTCTAAGGTTTAGGCAATCTTGCGCCGTGTCCGGCGCAGCAAGGTTTTGGAAACCTGCGGCAGAGCGGCCACAAACTGGGGCGGGACGTCGCAGGCGGCCGACCTTGCCCAGATTCCGGCCCGCGCTGCCTCTATTGAAGCGCCATCGCAAACTTCAGTGAGCTTCAAGACCATTGACTAAGAAAACCGCCATCGCCGCCGCATCGGCCGCAGCCCTCCTCGTCTTCTCCTCCTCTGCAGCCTATGCCCAGTGTGGCGGCGCTTCCTGGTACGGCCCCGGATTTCATGGCAAGACCTCAGCCTCCGGCGAAGTCTTCAATCAGAACGCCATGACCGCGGCACACCGCACACTTCCTTTCGGCACCAAGGTGGAAGTGACCGACCAGTCTACCGGCAAGTCGGTGGAAGTCACCATCAACGATCGCGGACCGTTCGTCGGCAAGCGCATCATCGATCTCTCCAAGGGGGCCGCCGCCGCTCTGGGTTTCCAGAACAAGGGCGTCACTTCTGTCTGCATCGCGCAGCGATAACGTCGTCACCGGTCTTTCCGGGACAAGAAGGGCCGCCCCTGGGGCGGCCCTTTTTTGTTGTTCCGCTCAGCGCTCAACCCTCGTGTCCGCGAGCAGCACGGCATCGATCTCCGCCATCACCGCGGCGGGCAGCGGACCCTTCTCCAGCGCGCCCAGATTGTCGCGCACCTGCGCCTCGGTTTTGAAACCGGGAATGGGGAAGGTGTGCGGCGAGCGCGCCAGGATCCATCCCAGCGCACCTTGGGCCGGTGTGCGTCCGCCGGTGGTCAACAGATCACGCAGGGCTTCGAGACAGGCCAGCACCTCCGGCGTCGGCATCCCATCCTTGAAATGCTTGACCCAGGGATGGCCTGCTCCCCGCACGTCGCTGCCCGGCAGGCGGCTTGCGGTGGTGAACTTGCCCGACAACAGCCCCATGGCCAGCGGCGAGCGGTTGAGGCTGGCCAGCCCCGCTTCGGCACACAGCGTCAGCATCTCCGGCCCGTCATGCAACACATTGAGTTCCTGCTGCACTGCCGCGAAATGCGGATAATCCAGCAGGCGCCGCGCTGCCTGCGCATTGTCCGTGCTCCAGCCCCAGGCTTTGATCCGTCCTGCCTCAGCCAGCTTTTCCAGCGCTTCGGCGGCGGCATCGGCCTGGTCGTCGGTCAAATCACCGGGATGGATCTGATAGAGATCGATCGTCTCCACCACCAGGCGCTTGAGCGAGCGGGCATTGGCCCATTCGATATAGCCGGGGCTGACATCGATCGAGATCAGCGCCCGCTTGGCCTCGTCATAGGTAAAGCCGAACTTGGTGGCGATGATCGCCTCGTCCCGCCGCCCCTTGAGCGCCGCACCCAGCACCCGTTCGCTGTGGCCAGTGCCATAGGCATCGGCGCTGTCGAACAAATTGGCGCCCAGATCGAGCGCGATCTGCAGCGCCCGGATCGACTGGGCGTCGTCAACATCGCCCCAGCCATCATTGCGGCCATCCAGGGTAAAATGCCCGCCAATGGCCCAGCATCCCATCCCAATGGCGCCGGCCATGCGGCCCGTCCGTCCAAGTCTGCGCAAAATGGTCATTTGCGATCCCCCTCGATATCGATCCCGGCCACAAATGCGTCGATCTGCTCGCGCTCCGTGCCCAGGTCGGCCAGTAGCCGATCATCCAGCAGGCACAGTTTGCGGCGGGTGACATTGCGCATGTGCCAGGCATAAAGCCGGCGCGAAATCGGTCTGAACATCATCTGTCTCCTTTCGGACCATGCAGCCAAAGCACGCCGGATCGCCCGGACGGCGTTTCATTTATGTCGCTGCAAAAAGATATTTCCGGATCGTCCAACGTCCGGACGGGACAAATATTGAGTAAAGGCGTATGGTTGCGCTACGCCCGAGGTCGCAATAGCCTTTGCAGGAATGAAAAATGGATTTCTCCTGGGACGATCTGCGGCTGTTTCTCGACGTCGCCCGCCTGGGTGGTCTCAGCGCTGCCACCAAGACCACCGGCCTCTCGGCTGCTACGCTGGGCCGCCGCGTCACCGCCCTTGAGTATCAGATCGGGGAGGCCCTGTTCGTGCGCGGCCAGACCGGCTATGCGCTGACCCCGGCTGGCGAAGAACTGCTGTTGCGGGCCGAAGAGGTCGAGGCGGCAATGCTCTCGCTCCGGCGCTGGAAGGACGGGACCATTGGCGAGCGCGTCGTGCGCGTCTCGGCCGGTCCCTGGACCTCCGCCTTCATCGCCCGCCACATCGCAGACATCTGGACCGCGTCCGACCGCTTCGGCATCGAGCTGGTCACCGCCAGCCACAAGGTCGATATCGGCCGCCGCCACGCCGATATTGGCATTCGCAATGCCCGCCCCACGGAGCAATGGCTGGCCGGTCGCCTCATCGGCAAGGTGGCCTATGGGCTTTATGCGCGGCCCGAACTGATCAGCGGCGTAGCCGCCGGCTATTTCGTCGGCGTCGCGGGAGAAAGCAGCCAGACCCATTCGGCCCGCTGGCTTCATGCCCGCCACGGCGACCGCATCGCCACGCGCGGCAATGACGCCATGAGCGTACTGGAGCTGGTGGCGGCCGGTGCCGGCATGTCGGTCTTTCCCTGCTTTGTCGGTGATGCCGACCCGCGCATTGCCCGCATGGCCGGCACCATAGCCGAGCTCGAGACCGAGCAATGGCTGGTTTGCCACCATGAGGAGCGCCACACTCCGGCCGTACGCACCGTCACCGATCGCATCGCGACCCTGATGCGCGAACACGCGCCGCTGTTCCGCGGTGAGCGCGTTGCTGACTGAATGATTGAGAAAATATCGCGGATTAGCGGTATGTTAGAAGCTGCGACCTAATATTCGCGCCGGACGCAGGAAATATTTGAAAGCGATGCCATGCGCGCATACGCCTATGTCGTGGGGCCGGAAAACGGGCCCGGAACGGCTTTGCTCGACCTCGCCCGGGGCCTGGGCTTTGCTGGGGTCAGCCCATTCTCGACCATGGCTCAGGCCGAGCAGCAGACCCGGGCGACCCCGGTCTGCTTTTTCCTGTTTGCCGCGACCGAAAACCTCGAAAGCCTGCGCAGCGTGGCCGAGGCGGTGCGGTTCAGCTCCGCCCGCCGGCTACGCTTCTCCCCGCTGATGTATTTCGCTGAAAGTCCATCGGTCGAAGCGATCACCGGCTGCCTCAATATGGGCTTTGACGATATCATCACCATGCCCTTTACCCGCAAGCGGGTGCTTGAGCGCATGGCGCGCCAGGTCGGACAAAATCTGGTCTATCACGAAACGCCGAACTATTTTGGCCCGGACCGTCGCGGCCATGCCGGAGTGGACCAGCGCCGCAACAACAGCCCGAGCACGGGACAGTTCCGGCGCCTCGAGATCGTCCGAAGCCTGACCAACGGCATCAACGTGCTGCGTGACGATCATTTCGCGCCAGAAGCGGTGTGACCGGAATGCAATCGTTGCAATAAAGCGTTCTGCGGCCCTTGTCGGCCTATTCTCAGTCTGGGGGAAATCGCCTAGCGTGCCGGCAATTTCCTTTCTCGAGCAGTTCTCCAAAATGCGATTCGGCCTTGCTTTGCCTCCCCAGATCAAGGTCTTCGGGGCCTTCTTCATTTATTCGTTCTGCATGGGCTCCATGTTTCCGCGCCTGCCTGAAATTCAGGAGGCTATGGACGTGGGCGAGGGCCAGCTTGGGCTGGCGCTGATCGGCTCGGCCGTCGGCACGCTGATATCGCTGACCTTTGCCGGCCGCTTCATCGAGGCCTTCGGCTATCGGCGCATCCTGCTCGTCGCCATTCCATTGCTCGCAGTGTTCTTTGCCGCTGCCGTCTGGGCTGCCAATCCACTGGCCTTTTTCCTGCTCTTGCTGCCGGTGGGGCTGACCATTGGCTGCATTGAAATCATCATCAATATCGAGGCCGACCGGGTCGAGCACGCCATTGGCCGCCGCATCATGAGCCGCGCCCACGCCTTTTGGAGCCTGGGCTTCTTTTCGGCCGGCATTGTCGGCTCATTCATCGCCCGCACCGGCCTGGCGCCGCAATGGCATTTGATGATCATGATCCCGGTGGTGCTAGTTGCCACGCTCGTCGTGCTGGGCCAGTTCCAGCCCGCCGCCCATCGCGCCGGTTCCAGCACCGATGAAACCCCGCGCCTCGCCCGGCCCACCGCCACCATCATGGCGCTGGTCGCGGTTTGCCTTTCGGCCATGCTCATGGAAGGCGCCGGCATCGACTGGTCGGCCATCTATATGCGCAATATCTTTGATGCCACGCCCTTCTGGGCCGGTATCGCCGTTGCCGTGGTGGCCGGCTCGCAGGCCTTTGCCCGCTTCTTTGCCGATGGCTTTGTCGATCGCTTCGGGCCGGTCACCGTAGCCCGCGTACTGCTGACCATTCTGGGCGGCGGTGTGCTTCTGGCCTTTTTCGCGCCCTCGGCAATCCTCGCCTATTGCGGCTTTGCCATGATCGGCTTCGGCTCGAGCGCCCTGTTCCCGCTCGCCATGTCTGCTGCAGCGCAACAGACCGATCGGCCGGCCGCCATCAATGTCGCCGCTTTAGCCCAGTTCTCTTTCACCGCCTTCTTGCTCGGCCCGCCGCTATTGGGTTTCGTCGCCGAACATTTCGGCATTCAGTGGACCTTTGGCGTCGGCTTCCCGCTGGTGCTGCTGGGCCTCGCCACGGCCCATGTGCTGGCCCCGCGCCCAATCATCAAAGCGGTGACACCGTGATTATCGCGCCCCAGCACCGCATCTACGCCTGCTTTTTCTTCTTCGCCGTCGCCACCGGCGCGCTCATGTCCCGCCTGCCCGAACTGCAGACCCATCTCGGTGTCAGCGAGGGGCAGTTGGGCCTGACCATGATCGGCATGGCCATCGGTTCGCTGATCTCGTTGACCGCCGGCGCGCCGCTGGTCGAGAAGCTTGGTTTCCGCACCACCGCCTTCATCTCGACGCTGGGCCCGGCCATTCTGTTCGCCCTCATTCCCTGGCTGCCGGCGGCCCCCGCCGTCTTCGCCGTTCTGCTCGTGGTCGGCTTGCTGGCCGGGGCGCTCGAGATCAACCTCAATGTGGAAATCGACCGGCTCGAGACACTGACCGGCAAGCGCTACATGAACCGCGCGCACGGCTTCTGGAGCGTCGGCTTCTTTTTCACCGCCCTGTTCGGTGCCATGATCCGCCAGTCCGGCCTGTCCGCCGGGCTGCATCTGGCGCTCGTCGCCACCATTATCGTGCTGGTCGGCGGCTATCTGATCTATGGCGCAACCAATACGCCCCGGACCGCCCGCAGCCAGACAGAAGCGGCCGGGCACCGCTTTGCCTTTCCCAATCTGGGTCTGCTGCCGCTCTGCCTCATCGGCTTTGCCGCCTTTCTGGTGGAAGGGGCCGGCATTGACTGGTCGGCCATCTATATGCGCGACGTCTTTGCCGTCGAGCCGATAATCGGCGGCATGAGCCTGACCCTGTTCGCCTTCTTCATGGCCCTGCTGCGGTTGACTGCCGATCCCTTCGTCACCCGCTTCGGGCCGCGCAATGTGGCCATGATCATGCTCGGCTCCGCCAGCCTCGGCGCCCTCCTGGTCGGCATAGCGCCGGGCCCCGAACTGGCCCTGGCCGGTTTTGCGCTGATGGGGGCGGGCTGTTCGGCCGTCTATCCATTGGCCGTCTCGGCTGCGGCGCAGCGTACTGATCGCCCGGCGGCCGTCAATGTCGCGGCCATCGGGCAGGTCAGCGTCGTGGTGTTTTTCCTCGCCCCGCCCCTGCTTGGCTCTGTGGCCGAGTGGATCAATATTCGTTCTTCCTATCTGGTCTGCCTGCCGCTCCTGCTGGCCGGGCTCTGGGCCTCCAGCTTTGCACTGGGCACCAAAAAGGTGGAAACTCCCATGCACATGCCGCCCGAACCGATCGGTCCCAATGGCTGATCTGCCGCCAATCGTTGATCTGCGCCAATCGGCCACCGCGCTGCGCGTTCAGCGCGGTGTCATGCGCATGCTGCGCGAGCGGCATGACATGGCCTGCTATGCCGAAGTGCCATTGGCCAATGGCCGCCGCGCCGATGTGCTGGCGGTCGGACCCAAGGGTGAAATCTGGATCATCGAGATCAAGTCGAGCCTCATCGACTTCCAGGTCGACCGCAAATGGCCCGAATATCGCGAATTCTCCGACCGCTTCTTTTTCGCCAAGCCGCCCGAACTGGATGGCGAGATATTTCCCGAAACGGAAGGTCTGATCGTTGCCGATGGCCATGACGGCGCCATCCTGCGCGACAGCCCCGATACCCCGCTCGCCCCCGCCCGCCGCAAGGCGCTGATGCTCAAGCTCGCCCGCATGGGTGCCGACCGTATCCATGCCCTGATGGATCCCGGGCCGATCGCCTGAGCCTTTCCTTTGGCGCCATTCCAAACTATTGACGCATAATGTTTTCCGCCCATTGGCGCATTATCGCGCTCTTCTTCACCCACGCCCTGGCCGCCGGCGCCATCCACACGCGCATCCCGGACCTGCAGGAACTGATCGGCCTCACCGAAGGCCAGCTCGGCCTGGTCCTGATCGGCCAGCCCCTTGGCGCTCTCTCGATGTTTCTGTTCTCCAGCGCCATCGTCGAGCGCTTTGGGCCGCGCCGCATGATCCTGTGGCTACTGCCAATCGTGGTCATCACCGCTGCCCTCGCCACCGTGCTGCTCAACCCGATTGCCCTGTTCGTGCTGCTCGCGCTCAATGGCGTCGGCTTTTCGCTGACCAACATCGCGATGAATGTCGAGGCCGACCGGGTAGAGGCGGCAACATCGGCGCGGGTGATGAACACCTGCCATGGCGCCTGGAGCGTGGGTTTTCTGCTGACCTCATTGCTTGGTGCCACAATGCGCGGCCTGCATGTTGCCCCGGCCATTCACCTCTGGGCGCTGGCGCCGGTGCTGATCGGGCTGATTGTCTTTGTGGTTCTGCCCATGCCCAACATGCCGCCACGACCCCATGCCGGCGGCACTGTGAAAAAGCTGGCCTGGCCGACCTGGGCTACCATGGGCCTGGTGGCCTTCGGGCTGGGCGCCGGCTTGACCGAAGGGGCCTCGCGGGCCTGGTCGATCATCTATCTGCGCGATGCCTTCGATGTCGCGCCCTTCATCGAGTCGCTGGCCCTGCCGGCACTGCTCTTGTCCATGGCCGGCGGGCGGCTGGTCGCCGACCGCTTCATCGACCGCTACGGGCCGGTGCGCGTGGCGCGCAGCCTCTCTGCACTGGCCGTGCTGGGCATGCTGGCCATTGTTCTGGCTCCCGACGCCTATGCGGCCCTTGCTGGCTTCCTGGCGGTGGGGATAGGCATCTGTGTGCTGTTCCCGCTGATGCTGTCAGCGGCGGCGCGCCTGGGGGACCGTCCGGCCAGCCAGAACGTGGCGGCGACGACGCTGATCTTTCAATTGGTCAATCTGGGTGCGCCGGTTCTCATTGGCAGTGTCGCAGAGGGCTTTGGCGTGCGCATGGCCTTCGCCATGCTCATTCCACTGCTTGTGCTGACCGTCGCCATGGCGGGGCAGCTACGCCCTAAAGATTGAACACCCGGCCGGGTTTGAACTGGCCGAATTCCACATGGCCGGTTGCCAGCACCTTGCCCTTGAAGCTCACCCAGCACTCGTCCACCGACACCGGCGCATTGGCCCCGGTCAGCAGCACGGCATTGCCATGGCTCACCGCCTTGGCCTGCCCGGCATCGAGCCGGATTTCCTCGATGTCCTCAAGGCCGGCTGAAACCGGCAGCAGCAGCCCATCGCGCGCCTCTCCGGCCTCGGCGGCCTCGAGTTCCTCGATGCTCACCGCGTCGTCATCGGTAAACGGGCCGACCGCGGCCCGGTGCAGCTTGGTCACATGGCCCACCGTGCCGAGCGCCTCGGCAATGTCGCGCGCCAGCGCCCGCACATAGGTACCCTTGCCACAGGTGACCTCAAGGACGCTTTCCTCGGGGCTATGCGAGACCAGTTCGATTGCGTCGATATCGATGGGGCGTTCTGCCAGTTCCACCGTCTCGCCGGCCCGCGCCAGGTCATAGGCGCGCTCGCCATCCACCTTGATGGCCGAAAAAGCCGGTGGCCGCTGCATGATGGTCCCGGTAAAGCGCGGCAGCACGGCCTCAAGCGCGCCCTGTTCGGGCCGCACATCGGAGGTAGCAATCACTTCGCCCTCGGTGTCGTCAGTGGTGGTGGCTTTGCCCCAGCCGATGGTGAACCGATAGACCTTGATGCCGTCCTGCACCTGCGGCACCGCCTTGGTGGCTTCGCCCAGCGCGATAGGCAATATGCCGGTGGCCAAGGGGTCGAGCGTCCCGGCGTGGCCCGCTTTGGCGGCGTTCAGCAGCCAGCGCACCTTGCCCACCGCCTGGGTGGAGGTGAAGTCATATGGCTTGTTGAGCACGACCCATCCGGAAATGGCGCGCTTTTTCGATTTAGGCTGGTTCAAACTCAGTCTTCTTGGCTGTCGTCGCTGTCGTCTTCGAGATCGCGCTTGACCCGGTCCGAGCGCAGCAGCGCATCGATCCGGCCAGCTTCTTCGAAGGTGTCATCCACAAAGAAGCGGATTTCCGGGGCGAATTTGAGGTCGATCAACGGGGCCACCCGGCCGCGGATAAATTTGCGGTGCCGGTTCAGCGCCGCCACGATTTCCTCGGCATGCGTGCCGCCGAGCGGCATCACATAGGCATTGGCGATCTTGAGGTCCGGCGTCATGCGCACTTCGGGCACGGTCACCACCGCACCCGAAAGGGCCTCGTCCTCGATTTCGCCTCGGGCAAACAGCGCAGCCAGGGCATGGCGCACCAGTTCCCCGACGCGCAGCATGCGCTGGCTCGGGCCAGCGGGCTTGTGGTCTTTTTTCATGGGCAAGCGGCTTAGGCTCTCGCGCGGGCGCCGTCAATCCACAAGCGTCAGCGACACGTCCGACTTGAACTGGGCCATGCGCGCTTCCACGGTCTCGGCCGCCACCGGCCAGTTCTCCGGCGTGCTTGCGTCAAAGGCTCCGCCGCGCCATTCCTGGTACACCATGCCCAGCCCGGCTTCGGTCTCGTAAAAGCCCATCACCATGACCTCGCCCTGGCCGGCAAAGTCCGAAAAGGCATCGAGATAAGCGCCGCAGACATAGCCCAGCGGCGGCACATAATCGTCCTCGTCCGGCTCAAGCTGAAACAGCGCCACCGTGTCCGGATCGCAGGACTGGGCATAGACATTGACCACCAGCGAGCGGAACTGGGCCAGATCAATGTCGGTCCGTGTATTGAGCCGCGCGCCATAAAGGGTCGACCAGAACGCCTCCCCTTCGCCCCGCTTGTAGATCGTCAGCTGCGCCTGTCCGGCATCCTCGAGAAACCGGGTCGAGACCTGCTCCGCAATGGTGTCGAGAGCCGTGGCATCCACCCAGTCGGGCGGTGGCAGCACCAGTCGCTGTCCCAGCGTTTCGAGAACCAATTGTCCGCTCTCATGGGAAAAGGGCAGCCTGGCGCCGCTCTGGGCCAGTGTCGCGGCGGGCGTCAGCAACAGACTGACCATCAGCAACGCCGCTATTTTTGTCCACGCCACGGGCTACTCCCTGACACCGCGTAAAACATCTGCCGCGGGCGTGCCCCCGGGCCCCGACAGGCTGACGATTATGGGGCCTGCCGCTATCGCGCAAGCGCATCGATTGCCCGGGTGTCAGATGGCGGCCCGATTGCGGAAATGCTGCAACAGTCAGCCCCGCGCGGCCAGCGGCAACGGTCCATCGGGCAGAAGCCGGTGCGGTGGCTGATGACCATCCATGAAAGCGCGGATATTGACGATCACCGCCTCACCCATCTCGACCCGTGCCTCCACCGTGGCCGAGGCCATATGAGCGGTCAGCACCACCTTGTTCGCCTCGGCCAGGGCCAGTAGCCGCGGATTGATCCCGGGACGGTTCTCGAACACATCGAGCGCCGCCCCTGCCAGGTGTCCACTTTGCAACTGCTCGATCAGCGCCGTCTCGTCCAGCAGTTCAGGACGGCTCACATTGACCACATAGGCCCCTGGCCTCATCGCCGCCAGCCTGGAGGCGGAGAGAATATGGTGCGTGTCCCGGGTTAGGGGCGTGTGCAGGGAAACGATGTCCACCTGCGCCAGCATCGCGTCCAGATCGTCCCAGTAACGAGCCTCGAGCGGGTGCTCGATGGCGGGAGGGCGCCGATTGCGTGAATAATAGTGGATGTTGAGCCCGAACGCGCGCGCCCGCTGCGCCACCGCCGTCCCGATGCGGCCCATGCCGACAATGCCCAGCGCCTTGCCGCGCAGCCGGTGGCCGAGCATCGAGGTGGGCGACCAGCCCGCCCAGGCGCGGTCGCGCAGCAGCATCTGCGTGCCCTCGACCAGCCGCCGCGGCAGAGCCAGCATCAGGGCCATGGCCATGTCCGCCGTGTCTTCGGTCAGCACCGATGGCGTATTGGTCACGGTCAGCCCCGCCGCCCAGGCAGCGTCAAGATCGATATTGTCCACCCCGTTGCCGAACTGCGCGATCAGCCGCACGCTTTGCGGTAGCTGGCTGATCAGCGCGGCATCGATCCGGTCGGTGATGGTGGAGACAAGCACATCCTTGCCATCGAGTCCGGCCAGGATGTCGTCCCCGCTCAGGGCCAGATCGGCGTCATTGACATCGGTTTCGAACAGGGTGGCCATGCGCGCTTCAATGCTCGCCGGCAAGCGTCGGGTCACCAGAATCTTGGGTTTGCTCGATGTCATGCGCACCAATGATGGGCCGGTTTGCCACCGGCGCAAGAGTCGCCTTCAGCGACCATTAAGGATATCGCGCTAGTGATAGGGCAAATCAAACCCGTCTGCAAAGTGATGTTGTACTTGCCAGCTCTGCCGGCCTGCTTGCGCGCTTTCCTCGCCGTTTTCGTGGCCCTGTTCGCCGCAGCAATCGCCACGCCCGCCGCCCAGGCACAGGACAATCCCAGCGGCCTGCCGCTGCCGCGCTTTGTTACAACACGGTCCCACCCCATCAATGTGCGCGTCGGTCCCGGGACCCGCTACGAAATCGCCTGGAACTACACGGTTTCTGGTGTGCCGGTCGAGATCATCCAGGAATTCGATACCTGGCGGAAAATCCGCGATGTCGAGGGCGACGAGGGCTGGGTGCATCAAAGCCTGCTCTCGGGCAATCGCGCCGGCTACGCCACCCCGATCATGGCCAATGGCGAAGTGCAGATGCGTGCGGGCAAGTCCGAGGACGCGGCCTTGCGCGCGCGCCTGGCACCCGGTGTCCGGGTCTCGATCAGCGAGTGCGACGGGGCCTGGTGCAATGTGTCAGCCGGCCAGCCGGGCGAGCGGCAGAGTTTTTCAGGCTGGGTGCAGCAGGCCGAACTCTGGGGCGTTTATGCCGACGAGGAATTCGACTGAGCCTGAACCTCGCGTTCGGCCATGATATTGGTGCGCTCGCGCGCGCGGCGCACATCATCATCGAGCTTGGGGCAGGAGGCGCAGTAGCGCTCGGGAAAGGCCAGATAGTCGAGGCAACAGCCCTTCCGGGCCATGATCGCGACCTGCTGCCCATCAGGCAGGTTGAGCGTTTCGAGGCCACCTTGCCCCTCCAGCCCCATCGCCGACAGCCATAGTTCGCAATAGCGGTATTGCCCTTCGAGGCTGATCTCGGGCCGGAAATGTCTGAGGCGCACCATCAGTCCCAATATCCGGTCGGCCAGCAACCGCTGCGCCGTCAGACGCTTGAGTTTGGTCAGGTCATTGATTTCGGCCAATACCATATCGCCCATGGCGCGCAGATCGCGCCCGGCCCTGGCGATCAGCTCTTCAGTGTCGCCTTCAACTTGCGGCCCGGCGGCGAGGCGATAGCCATCGACATCCAGATTTTGCCGCGACTGGGCCAATGTCGTGACCGCAGGCAGGGCACCATGCAGGTGCACGGCGATGACCGAAAGATAGGCCGGCTGCCACATAAGATTGGTCCACAGCCGCACCGCGTAAAACGGCTGCCCGGCATCCGGATAGCTCACTGCCAGCCGTTCATAAAGACCTTCCAGGAACCCCCGATTGTCCTGGCCGATCTGGTGCCAACCGGGCAGGGGGCCGCCCGGCGCCCCCTTCAAAAACCCCGTCGCCGACGCAGCCAGAGCCAAAAAGCGCGTCAACGCAACATCATCGGCATTCTGGGCAAACAGGTAATTGCGGGCGCTCAAATCGGTCTTTCCAGCCGGAATTCCAAGGCTTCGTTTCCTCCTAACGGGTTCAACGGCTCGAGAAAAGCCTCCTGCATCAGCGGCATGTGCGCCCCGCAATTCTACCAATGCCGTGTTTTACCACTCTCACGCCGGTGCCGCGCCATTCTGCGGGCAGACCAGATCCTTCGCCCGGGAGGTTCCAATGCGAAGGCCACATGGGCCCTTATGGACCGACCATTGCGGCACAGCCGCCATTGAATTCGCAATACTGACGCCGGTCTTCATGCTGCTCCTGACTGGCATGCTCGCCTATGGCATCTATTTCGGCGCCGCCCATTCCCTCCAGCAAATGGCCGCAGATGCTGCCCGGATCGCCATTGCCGGCCTCACCGAGGCCGAGCGCAATAGCCTCGTTGAAGCCTATATCGCACGGAATGCCCAGGCCTATGCGCTGATCGATCCGGCCCGGCTGAGCCACACCATTGGCGACAGCGTCGTCGATCCAAGCCAATATGTCGTCCGCCTCAGCTATGACGCGACCGATCTGCCGATCTGGAATCTCTATCCACCCCTGCCTTTGCCCGGCAAGACCATCGCTTACGGCGCCACCATCAGACGAGGTGGCCTGTGACCGGGCCCAAATTCCGCCGTGATGAGCGCGGCAATATCGCTGTGCTCTTCGCCTTTGGTTTCGCTGTTTCCGCCATGGTGTCGGCCGTGGCGGTGGACGCGGCCTCGCTCTACCATGAGCGCCGCGTCCTGCAGGCCGGGGTCGATCTGGCGGCCATCTCGGCGGCGCGGGATCCCTCAAGGGCCGCCGAGATCGCCCAATCCGTGCTGGCAGGGGCGCAGCTCCTTGCCCCGGCCGGCACGGATGGGCTCACTGTCGTCCCAGGCCACTACGACCCTACCCGGCCACAGATTGCCGACCGGTTCACGCCCGGAGCAATGCCCCACAATGCCGTGTCGGTGACCTTGAACCGCCCCGGAAAGCTCTACTTCGCCGCAAGCTTTGCCGCCGTGCCCACCCTGCAGGCATCCGGCATTGCAGCGGTCACCCCCGAAGTGTCCTTCTCGGTCGGATCGCGCCTCGCCCGCCTCAATGAGGGCCTTGCCAATGCCATCCTCTCGCAATTGCTGGGGACGACGATGTCTCTGTCCGTTCTTGATTACACCGCGCTCGCTGCGGCGCGGGTCGATGCGCTGCAGTTCCTCGATGCACTGGCCCTGCGATTGGGCGTAACAGCCGGCAGCTATGAAGATCTTCTGACCGCTCGGGCCGGGGCGGGGGATCTCGCCGCCGCCCTGGCTGGTCTCACAACTGGCGCGGCCCAGGCGGTACTGCTGGCCCTGTCCACCGCCGGCAATGGCGCCGATGTCGATCTGGGCAAACTGTTCGATCTGGGCCGGCTGGGCCGGCTTGATATTGGCAGTGCCGGGACGGCTGACCTGTCCCTGTCCACGCTCGAACTGCTCACGGCGGCCGCAGTGCTCAGCGATGGCAATCATCAGGTGTCGCTCAATTTGGGCGCCGGAGTGCCGGGGCTGGTATCGCTGCAACTCGATCTGGCTATTGGCGAGCCGCCCCAGGGCGGCGGCTGGTTTGCCCTCGGACCTCTGGGCACCATTGTCCGCACCGCCCAGACCCGTCTGCGCCTCAGGGCCGAACTGCTGGGCGGGCCGGCCCTGGGCAATGCCGGCGTCGTTCTGCCGCTTTGGCTTGATCTGGCACCCGCCGAGGCGCGCGCCGAAACAGCAACCTGCCCGACCGTCGGCGCACCGCGCGGCAGCGCGACCATCGCCACGCGTCCCGGCGCATTGCGCCTCAGCATTGGCGAAATGAGTGATGCCAGCCTGGACGATTTCGCCGTACCCCCTTCGGCGGCGCCCGTGCGGCTGATCGACATTCTGCTGCTGCGCGTCACAGGCGCCGCCTCGGTCGAACTGGCCCAGACTAGTCCCATCCTGCTCGACTTTTCCTCGGCCGATATCGCCGCCGGAACCGCCAGGACCGCCAGTACCGAAACGCTGGTCGCCTCATTGACCGGCTCGCTGCTCGACCGCCTCCATCTGACCGTAAACACGCTTGGGCTGGGCCTGTCGCCGCCGCATTTGATCGACCTCGCCGTCCGCAATTTGCTCGCGCCAATGGCGCCCCTGCTCGATAGCACGATCAGCGCCACCCTTTCCGCCCTGGGTCTGGGCCTCGGTGAAGCCGATGTGCGCGTCTATGGCGTGCGCTGTGATCGCTCCGTGCTGGTGGGGTAAGCTTGCCCGTGGCCCAGCGCGGAAGAAATATCTCACAATTTCCCTGCCCCCCACTTCACGACACGGCCCGGTCCGGTCTAGGTTGATGCACGTACATCGGGACTGTTTCCGCGGTGCGCTTTTGCGGCTGCGAAACGCCGGCAATCAACTAAGGGAAGCAAGTGCAGCGTTTCTTGGAAGCGGTGCCGTGCTTTGGAGGAGTGCGCAGATGAGCGCCAAGCGTCTCGGTATCGGCTTTATCGGTACCGGCAATATTTCTTCGGCCTATTTGAAGGCTATTCTGGGCAAGGACGGCTTGCCGGGCTTCGGCGTGCTCGACGTCAAGGCGCTGTCGGACATGCGGCCTGAAGCGGCCCAGGCCCGCGCCGACGAGTTCGGCCTCAAGGCCATGAGTGTCGATGACATGCTCGCCGATCCCGGCATCGATCTGGTGGTCAACCTGACCATTCCGCGGGCCCATGTCGATGTGGGGCTCAAATGCTTGGCCGCCGGCAAGCATGTCTATTCCGAAAAGCCGCTCGGCATCTCTTTTGCCGAGGGCCAGAAACTGCTCGATGCGGCGAGGGCCGCTGGCCTTCGCATAGGGTCGGCTCCCGATACCTTCCTGGGCGGCGCCCATCAGCAGGCGCGCGCCGTGGTCGATAGTGGCGTGCTGGGTCAACTGGTCGGTGGCACCGCCTTTATGCAATGCCCCGGACACGAAAGCTGGCATCCCGACCCGGCCTTCTATTACGACCTCGGCGGTGGCCCCATGCTCGACATGGGCCCCTATTACATCACCGATCTGGTCAATCTGCTTGGGCCGGTCGCAAAAGTTTCGGCCATGTCCTCGCGTTTGCGGACCGAGCGCACCATCACCTCCGAGCCCAAAAAGGGCCAGACCATGCCGGTGCATGTCGACACCCATGTCACCGGCGCGCTGGGCTTTGCCAATGGCGCCATCGTGCAGATCGCCATGAGTTTCGACGTTGCCGCCCATAAGCACGTTCCGCTCGAACTCTATGGCACCGAACAGACCCTGCTCGTGCCCGACCCCAATCATTTCGGCGGCGCGGTGGAGCTGCGCAAGCGCGGCCGCGATGAGAACTGGAACGAGGTCAAGATCGAGGCGCCCTATGCTGAGGGCAATTACCGCTCCCTCGGCGTTGCCGACATGGCCGCTGCCATTCTCGAGGACCGGCCGCACCGCGCCAATGGCGATCTGGCCCTGCATGTCCTGGAAGTGATGGAGGCCTTCGAGGCCGCCGCCCGCGATGGCCGCACTGTCGATATCAAGACACCTGTCGAACGGCCCGCTCCGCTTGCCGACAGTCTCAAGAACGGCGCACTCTAGAGCCAGCTGTCTCCCTCTCCCCAGGGGAGGGGGACATTACCAATACCAGCCCAGTTCCCCGGCGGCCTCGGCGTTGAAGTAGATCGTCACCAGCGCGTCATCGGCTGGGTCGGTTTCCCCGTCGATATAGTGCCGCTGCAACAGGGTCACCGTCTCTTGGGCCTTGTCCTGATGCTGGTAGAGATAGTCAAAGCAGTCATCGTCGTTCCCGACCGTGACGATGCCCTCGATTTCTTCCTTCAGCGCCGCCAGGGCGCGGCCCTCAATCGCGGTGCCGTCGGCTCTCTCATAGCCGCGGACAGTCGGCACCCAGTTATTTCCTGTCTCGCAGATATAGCGATCCTGCCTGAACACGCCGCGGTCGACAAAGGAGATATCGACCTCCTCACTCCAGGGATTGGAGATCTCGTAGGTGGCACCGGTCTCGGTCACCTCAAGATAAATGTCGGACCAGGCGCAGTTCCCCTCCTGCAGCCGGTAGCACCAGCGCTCGGAGCCCATCATCAGCGCGGCCACATCGCCGATTGCCATCAGCTTGCCTGCCTTCATGCGGTCGATCACCGCCTGGCTCGCCGCATCCTGCGCCAGGGCGGGACCGACGAGACCAACCCACAAGATGATCAATGAAGCTATGAGGCGCATAGGGGGATCCTCCCGCGATCAGGCCTTCACTCTATGCCAGCAATGGTCGGAAAGATAAGCCCCTTGACAGCGGCTCTATATGTAACAATAAAAGTTACATGAAACGATCAAGCCGTCTCTCCATCGCTCTGCACGCCTTGGTGCACCTGCACGCCCAGCCGGACAAACAAATCAGCTCGGCCGCTTTGGCCACCTGCCTGATGACCAATCCGGTCGTAGTGCGCCGCATTCTGGGCGAACTGCGCGAGGCTGGGATAGTTGACGCCAGCAAGGGGCCCAATGGCGGCTGGACGCTCAGCCGTCCGGCCACCGAAATCACCCTGCGTGATGTTTATTCGGCTCTTGGCGAACGCCTGCTGCTGCGCACCGAGAGCGACCCAGGCGATGTCACCTGCGCCATTGTGCGTTCGGTTGATCGGGTCATGCATGAATTTCTCGATGATGCCGAGGCCCTGCTGGCCGCCCGATTGCAGCGGGTGCGCCTGAGCGACCTGGCAACCGACGCGCTTCAGGCGGGGTTTCTCCGCCTGAACTGATATTTTTCACCCCAGAGCGGGCTCAAGCGCTGCCCCGTCGCGGCAGCGGGTGGTTCTGCTCGTCCAGAAAAAGGACCTGACATATGCAGGATGTCATCATCATAGGCGGCAGCTTTGCCGGCCTCACCGCCGCCATGCAACTGGGCCGGGCTTGTCGCAAGGTCACCGTGCTCGACACCGGGCTCAATCGCAATCGCTATGCCGAGCACGCTCACAATATCTTCGGCCATGACGGCACCCCGCCGGGCGAATTGCTCGCCGCAGCCCACAAACAGGTTCTGGGCTATCCCACGGTGCAGATCGTCAGTGCCAAGGCCCAGCTCGTCACCGGTGAGCCCGACGATTTCCGCATCACCACTGCCGATGGCGAAACCATTGCCGGCCGCCGCCTGATCCTGAGCTATGGCATTGCCGATCAAATGCCCGACATTCCCGGCTTCGCGCAATGCTGGGGCAACACGGTCATCCACTGCCCGTTCTGTCACGGCTATGAAGTGGCCGGAAAACGCTGGGGCCTGCTCTATTCCTCGCCCATGTCACTGCATGCTCCCGCGCTCTATGCCAACTGGACCGACGACATTACCCTGATCCTGGACGGCCACGACATTCCCGACGAGGAGCGGCACAAGCTCGAAAAGCGCGGCGTAAAGCTTGAGGACGGCAAGCTCGCCAGCATTGCCCATGACCAGGGGCGGCTGCGCGGCGTCACGCTCGAAGACGGCACCGGGATCGACCTTGAAGCGCTTTACGCCCACCCGCGCAATCGCCCCTCGGCTGATCTGCATGCTCAGCTCGGTCTCGACATGAAAGACACCCCGACCGGCACCATGATTGCCGTGGGCGACATGCAGGCGACCTCCCGCCCCGGCATTTTCGCCGCCGGCGACCTGACCACCGGCATGCATTCGGTGACGTTCGCCAACAACACCGGCTCCCTCGCCGCCATGGGGGCACTGCAGTCGATGATGGTGTGAGGCTTTTCGGTCAAACGTCACGAAGCATCACCCCACCCTCATTCCCTCCCCCTCAAGGGGAGGGAGGCGCAGGGCCAGCCGCCAGTGCACTCCCGACCAGGACCATGACACCTTCTAGATTGCGCATCACCTCGTCATTGGTGACCCGCAGAACGCGGTAGCCTTCGCTGGCAAGAAAGGCGTCACGCACTTGGTCACGCTTAGGTGCATTGCCCATGAAATGCGTGTCTCCATCCACCTCGATAACGAGCCTGGATGCATGGCAACAGAAGTCGACATAATAGCGTTGGCCGATTTCCACCTGTCGCCGGAAATGATGCCCCTGCGGACGCAAAGTCCTTAATGCGTTCCAGAGCTTGGCCTCCGGCGCTGGCATCGTCTTGCGCAATTGTCTGGCCCGCTGGATGCTCAAGTCGGGACTCCACGCGGCAGAAGCATATGTTCATCGCCTCCCTCCCCTTGAGGGGGAGGGACCGAGGGTGGGGTGACGTTACACGCCAGACGCCACGAGCTAGTCTGCCTTACCGCAGCCAGCCCTGCGGGCGCGGGTGCAGTTCCATCTGCCCGCCGGCCGTGGCTTCGTCGATCGCGGCAATTTCCTCGTCGGAAAGATCGAGGTTGTTGAGCACGCCCAGATTGTCCTTGAGCTGATCCAGCGTCCGCACCCCGATCAAGGCCGAGGTCATTTCCTGGCGCCTGAGCACCCAGCTCAGCGCCAGCTGCACCATGGTCTGGCCACGCGCCTTGGCGATCTCGCCCACCTTGTCGACAGCCTCCAGCACGCGCGGTTCGATATGGCTGGCGCGCAATGTGCTGTTGGGATTGTCGCCCCGCGCGCCGTTGGTATTGCCGCGATTATACTTGCCCGAAAGCACGCCCTGCGCCAGCGGCGAAAACGCGATGATGCCAATGCCCAGCTCGCCGCAGGCATTGATGGTTTTGTCGTTCTCGATCCAGCGATTGATCATCGAATAGCTTGGCTGGTGAATGGTCGTTGCCACCCCCATTTCCTTGAGGATACGATGCGCCTCGCGCGTCTGCTGCTCGGGATAGGACGAGATGCCGACATAAAGCGCCTTGCCCGATTTGACCGCATGGGCGAGCGCACCCATCGTCTCTTCCAGCGGCGTTTCCGGGTCGTAGCGATGCGAATAGAAGATATCGACATAGTCGAGCCCCATCCGGCGCAGCGACTGGTCGAGACTCGCCAGCAGATATTTGCGGCTGCCCCATTCGCCATAAGGGCCCGGCCACATATTGTAGCCTGCCTTGGTCGAAACGATCATCTCGTCACGATAGGGGCGGAAGTCGCGGGCCATCACCTGGCCGAACAATTCTTCCGACGAACCTGCCGGCGGCCCGTAATTATTGGCCAGGTCAAAATGGGTCACGCCCTGGTCGAAGGCATAGCCCAGGATTTCCATGGCGCTCGGATAGTCCCGCGTACCGCCGAAATTCTGCCATAGCCCCAGGCTCACCACCGGCAGCTTCAGCCCCGATTTGCCCGAGCGGCGGTATTGCATCGTGTCGTAGCGCGCGTTGTCCGCCCGATAGGTCATTGTCTCACTCCCGATTTTGTGGCTGCGGCCGCCCCGTGACGCCGGGCCCGGCCGGTGGTATGAGCGGCGCCATGAATGCGCCCGGCTCGAAATCCATGTCCAGTTTGCCCCAGGCCAATCATCCATACAAGGTGATGGCCATCTATAAATTTGCCTCTCTCCCAGATGCCGAAGCGCTCAAAGCGCCGCTGGCTGAATTCTGTTGCGGACATGGCATAAAGGGCACGCTGATCCTCGCCCCCGAAGGCATTAACGGCACCGTCGCCAGCGCGCCCGAGGCCATCGACGCGTTGGCCGATTATCTCTTCGCCGCCGGCCCCTTCGGCACCCGGCTCGCTGGCGCCGAGGTGAAATATTCCTTTGCCGACACCGCGCCGTTCCTGCGCATGAAAGTGCGTCTAAAGCCTGAAATCGTCACCCTGCGCGCGCCTCAGGTGGACCCAAACCGACAGGTCGGCACCTATGTCGAACCTGACGACTGGAATGCGCTGATCGAGCGCAATGACGTGGTGCTGGTCGATACGCGCAATGATTATGAAGTGGGTCTTGGCACCTTCCAGCGCGCGCTGGATCCGCACACTTCGAGCTTTGTCGAATTCAAGGATTATGTCGAAAAGCACCTCGACCCGGCGCGCGACAAAAAGGTCGCCATGTTCTGCACCGGCGGCATCCGCTGCGAAAAGGCCTCGTCCTACCTCTTGAGTCAGGGCTTTGAGGAAGTGTTCCATTTGAAGGGCGGCATCCTCAAATATCTCGAAGTGGTGCCCGAGGACCAAAGCCGCTTTACCGGCGAATGCTTCGTGTTCGACGAACGCGTCTCGGTCGGTCACGGCCTCGAACTGGGCACGGCCACCCTGTGCCGCGCCTGCCGCCATCCATTGACCGAAGCCGACCGTCGCCACGCCGATTTTCACGAAGGCATTTCCTGCCCCTATTGCGCGGGTGAGACCGCCAAGCACCAGGCCGCCGCCGAGCGCCAGCGCCAGATGGACCTGGCCAGGCAGCGCGGTCTCTCGCATATGGGCGACGCCGCCCTCACCGACGCCGAGCGCCGCCGCCAGCAGAAAAAGCTGCGGGCCGAGCGCTCTCGACTGGCCGAAAAGGGCTAGGCTGCGTCACTCGACGTATAGACATTGCCAATGAGCAGCGCGATAGAGCGGGCGTAATCGCGTTTTGCATAAGCCATTCCAATGGACCTCGACCAGCTTCGCACCTTTGACCGCATCGTCCGTGAGCAATCCTTCACGCGGGCCGCAGCCTATCTCAACATCACCCAGGCGACCGCCTCCATGCGCATCCGCGCTTTGGAGAACCTGCTCGGCGTACCGCTCTTCGTGCGCGGGCGCACCGTTACGCTGACCGACCAGGGCATGACCTTTCTGCCCTTTGCCCGCCGCATCATCGGCACGGCCCAGGAAGGGCGCGAAGCCTTGCGCCGGGTCGAGCGTGGCCGGGTCTCCATCGCCTCGCTGCGCACCCTGGTCTCACCCCTGATCACCGAAAGCCTCATCCGCTTTCAGGCGCAATATCCCTCGGTGGATGTGGTGGTGCGCGAGGGCCGCCAGGCCCAGATCGCCGCCATGCTGCATGAGCGCGAAGTGGAGATGGGCATTTTGTGCTGGCCCAATATCGATCCTCTGGTGGTCGATCTCGAGCCGCTCATCATCATGCGCGAGCACGTCCCTCTGGTGGTTTCCCCTGAAGTGGCGGCCAAGTTGTCGAACCAACCGACCATCGACGAGGTGCTGGCCCTGGTCCCCCGCGTCATTGCGCTGCGCTGGTGGCAGGCCGATCCGGAACGCGCCGCCGCCCTGGTCCGCCTGGCCCGGACCAGCGTCGAATTGCCCACCGGCCCCGCACGCCGGCTGGCAATGAAAGGCGAGGGTCTGGGCTTTTTCGTCAATTCGGCCGTGGACGAGGATGTGCGCGCCGGGCGCCTGGTCGAAATTTCACCGGTCGAGTTCGAGCCGCTGCACCGGGACACCGCCATGGTGGTGCGCAACCCCGCCGTGCTCGAGCGGCCCATGCTGGCCGATTTCGTGCGCGAGATCGCCCAGGAATGCGCCCGCGTCGGCGAAATCATCGATGACCGGCTGCATCTGTTTCAGGCTGGAAAGCCCGCCGCCCGCACGGCGGCGAGATAAGTCCGGCTCACCGGCACGATGCTGCCATCGTCCAGCTCCAGCGCGGGCCGGCCATTCTGGCGCGTGCTGCGCCTGACCGCGTCGAGCGCCACCCAATGGCTGCGATGCACCTGCAATCCCTCGATCGGTGCGGTTTCCTTGATGGCGTCGGAGAGCCGCATCAGGACCAGGCTGCTACCCTTGTCGGTCGTCACCTCGACATAGTGATCTGCAACCGAAATGCGCCTTAGTGGTCCTCGTTGCGGGCGCGGCAAACGCTCCAGCAGGGCAGGTGGGGCATGTGCCGGGTCCGGTTGAGCGGGTCGCTCCAGCACCGCGCTGACCAGCGTCACCGCTGCCGAAATCAGCGTGCAGTAAATCCCCAGTGTCAGCAGGTCAAAGCTTGTGATCCCCGGCCCGAACACGGCAATATTGATCAGCGCCACCATGGCCGCCAGCAATGGTCCGGGAAGGGCTCCGGCCAGCAGCGCCGCCAGATATTTGTTGAGGCGCGGCCGCGCCAGTCTTTCGATAAAACCCACCACCAGCGTGCCGGTCAAAGCTGTGCCCAGGGCAACCACGCCCCAATAGGCAAGCCGCGGCGCCACCGCCAGCACCTGATAGGTGCCGAATGGCCCCACCAGTCCCACGATCAGCGCGATCACGCCCAGCACGGTCCAGAACCGGGCATCGCGCGACAGCCCCTGCAGTTCACGAAGCGTGGATTGCAATGGGCTGTCGTTCACGAATGAGACCTGCGATTGGGGCACTTGATATTGTCGCGGCCAATCTAGCCAAGCATCGAGGTGAGGCAAAGTCTTTACCCTCACCAATATGGCGCCGCTCGATGTCCCTTTCGCCCCTGCTGCAGTCTGACCTTGTCATCCAGATCCATGCCTTCGCCGCCATTGCGGCAACCCTGCTGGGCGCCTTTGTGCTCTGGCGCCGCAAGGGCACGGCCCTGCACAAGGCGATGGGCCGGGTCTGGGTGGTGCTGATGCTGGTCACCGCCACCTCGGCCCTGTTCATCAACGAAATAAGGCTGATCGGGCCGTTCAGCCCCATCCACCTGTTTTCGCTGTTCACCTATTACACGCTCCTTGTTGGCCTCAAGGCCATCATCGTCGAGCGCAATGTGGCGCGCCACCGCGCCGAGATGCAGGGGCTCTATATCGGCGCGCTGATCCTGGCAGGCGCCTTCACCTTCCTGCCCGGCCGGCGCATGCATGAAGTGCTGTTCGGCCCCGATGCAGGCTGGACCCAATCCCTGCTGGTCATCGTCCCGGTCCTTGCCGTCTCCGGTCTGGCTTGGCTCAGGATGCGGCGGCGGGCACAGCGCGCCGCCTAGGCATTGCCGATCAAAATCCCGGCCGCAAACACCAGCGAGCCGCCCAGCACCACCTGCATCACCGCCCGCCAGAACGGGGTCTGCATATAGCGGTTCTGGATATAGGCGATGGCCCAGAGCTCGATCAGCACCACGGCAATGGCAACGGCTGTGGCGGTGACGAAATCGGCGATCAGATAGGGCAGGGCGTGCCCCAGCCCGCCCACCGCCGTCATGATCCCGGTCGCGAGCCCGCGCTTGATCGGCGAGCCGCGTCCGGTCAGCCGGCCGTCATCCGAGGCCGCCTCGGTAAAGCCCATGGAAATGCCCGCGCCCACCGCCGCGGCTAGACCCACCAGAAAGGTCTGATGCGTATCCCCGGTGGCAAAGGCCGCCGCAAACACTGGCGCCAGCGTCGAGACGGACCCATCCATCAGCCCGGCCAGCCCCGGCTGCACATAGGTCAATAGAAACTGCCGGTGCTGTTCGTGGCCCTCGCTTTCCCGGCCCTCTTGGCCCAGCACTTGATCATCAATTTGATCGGCGCGTTTGGCATGGCCCTTTTCTGCAACCGCCAGATCGCCGAGCAGCTTGCGGATACCCGCATCGGTCACCTGACCGGCCGCAGCGAGGTAGAAGCGGTATGCCCCTTCCTCCATTTCCCATACCTGCTGGCGCGCTTGATCAAGCGTCAGCGTCTTTTGCAGCCACACCGGCTTGCGGGTCAGGAAACCGCGCACATGCTCGCGCCGGATCGGCACCAGCCGCGTGCCGAAGCGTTCGACATAAAGATCAAGCAGGCGCCGCCGGTGCTCGTCCTCTTCGGCCGCCATGCCCTCGAACAGCGCCGCGCTGCCGGGGAAGGTCTCGCCCAGTCGCGTCGCATATTCCGAATAGATGCGCCCATCCTCCTCCTCCGCCGCAACGGCCAGGGAGAGGATTTCGCGCTCCGAAAGCGAGGCGAAGTCACGACGGTTATCGGGCCAGAGACGCAGCACGGCGTCCTCCATAGTTTAGAACGATTCCAGGCAATTTTAGAATGTTCTAAACTAGAGGCAACTTTCATTTGCGCTGCGACAATGTGCAGTGCCCGCTCCCCTGCCATTGATCTTGAGCAGGCCGAAGGCACGGGCTATCGAGATGGACGTGAACAGCAACAACCACAGCACAGCGCAGATCATGCTCCGCGAAACCGGCATCGCCGTCGCGGTGCTGGCGGTCTATGTGCTCACGCTGCTGCTGCCGCTGCATCAGGCCGCGGGCCTGCAGCGCGATCTTAACGCCATCGGTTTTTCGACCCTGGACTCCTGGTCGGTCTGTCAGCCATTGGCGCAGGATGACAATGGCGACCCGCATGAAGCCGCCGCGCTCAATTGCCCGGCCACCGGCGTTGCCAAGCACCAGCTCGCCACCTTGCCCCCGCCGGCGCCGGCACTTGCGCCTCCAGCCGGGGCCGAAATCCTCCGCTTCGCCAAGGCCTCCAGCTCACACCGATCCACGCTGCCTGATCATGTCGGGCAATCCCGCGCCCCTCCTGTCGCGGTCTGATTCCAAGCCTCCCGGCAGGATTCCTGCCGGCATCAGACCTTTTTTGACTGGAGACGAACCCATGACCGGTTCTTTCGCACGCGCCAGCCTGGCCGCGGCCACCCTTCTCGCCCTGGCCGCGCCGGCCCTTGCTCATGCCACACTGGAAATCCAGCAGGCCAGGCTCGGCGCATCCTATAAGGCGGTCCTCCGCATTCCTCACGGCTGCGGCGCCGAGGGCACCCACACTGTTCGCATCCAGATTCCTGAGGGCTTTTACAACGTAAAGCCCATGCCCAAGGCCGGCTGGACTCTTCAGACCTTCACCGGGCCTTATGAAAACACCTACGTGAACCACGGCAAGGAAGTGTCCGAAGGGGTCACCGAGATCGTCTGGTCCGAGGGCAACCTGCCCAATGAATGGTATGACGAATTCGTCTTCCGCGGCACCTTTGCCGACACGCTCGAAGAAGGCCCTTTCCACTTCCCGGCCATCCAGGAATGCGCCAATGGCGAGGAGGCCTGGACTGATGTGAGCGGAAGCGGCGATATGCCCGCGCCCAGCCTCACCCTGGTCGCCGGCGGCATGGACGAACACGCCCATCATGGGGCCATGGCCGCACCTGCCGAAACGAGCATTGGCGATCTGACCATTTCGGGCGCCTTTACCCGCGCCACCCTGCCCAATGCCCCGGTCGCCGGCGGCTTCCTGACCCTTACCAATAACGGCACCGCGGACGATAGGCTGGTCGCCGTCCAATCGCCGATTGCCAAAGAAGGCCAGATCCACGAAATGGCTATGGAAGGCGATGTCATGAAGATGCGCCGGTTGTCCGAAGGTCTGGTCATTCCCGCCGGCGAAACATTGGTTCTCGAACCCGGTGGCTATCACATGATGTTCATGGGGCTTACCGGCCCGATCGCCGAAGGCGATGCCGTGCCGGTCACGCTGACCTTTGAAAGAGCCGGCACCATCACGCTCGACCTGATGGCCGCCGGCTCCGCTGCCGACGCGCCGGCAGAAGGCCACGCCAGCCATATGGGGCACTGACCCATGGCCCTGTCCCATATCCGCACCGTGCTTTGGACCTTGGTGGCCGTCGCTGCCCTGGGGGCGACCGGGCTCTATGTCTATACCACCATGACGCGTCCGGCCCAGGCAGTTGCTCTGGGGCAGGGCGACTATGAACTGGTGACCGCGACCGGCGAGGCGTTCAATCGCGACAGTCTCAAGGGCAGGCCATCCATGCTGTTCTTCGGCTTCACCCATTGTCCCGACGTCTGCCCGACCTCACTGGCCGAAATGGCCGTCTGGTATGAGGCATTGGGCGACGAGGCTGACGACCTCAACGCCTTTTTCGTTTCGGTCGATCCCGAGCGGGATACCGCAGAGATCATCGGCGACTATGTGAGCTGGACCGGTCGCGTCACCGGCGTCACCGGCTCCCCGGACGAAGTTGCCAAGGCGGCCAAATCCTGGGGCGTCTATTATGCGAAAGTGCCGCTCGAAGGGGGCGACTACACCATGGACCACACCGCTTCGGTGTTCCTGGTCAATGCCAATGGCGAGTTCGAAGGCACCATCGCCTATCGCGAAAACAGCGACACCGCGCTCGCCAAACTGCGGCGCCTGCTTCAACGCTGAGTCGGCATTTGACGGGCCGGACGCCAGTCCGGCCCGCTTTCAGCCCCCCATGAACCGCGCCATGCGGAAGGGATGAATGTCGATCGCGGTTTCTTCCCCCGTCATTGCCTGCGCCAGCAATTCGCCGGTCGCCGGCCCCAGCGTAAAACCGTGATGGGCATGGCCGATGCCCACGAACAGGCCTTCATGTTTGGGCGCCTTGGAAATGATCGGCATCATGTCCGGCGTGCAGGGTCGGGCGCCCTTCCAGGGCTGCGGGTCAAGCCGCTCGCCCAGCGGAAACAGTTCCCGTGCCGCCTTTTCAGCCTTGCCAAGCTGGATCGGCGTCGGCGCCGCATCGCGCTCGGCAAATTCGGCGCCGGTGGTGATGCGGATACCCTTGGCCATCGGCGCCATGGCATAGCCGACCTCCGGGTCGAGCAGCAGATGGTTGAGTGCAGCGCCTTCGGCGGCGCCGTAATGCATGTGATAGCCGCGCTTGACGAACAGCGGCAGCCGATAGCCCAGCCTGTCCAGCACATCGGGCGCCCAGGGGCCAAGGGCAATCACCGCCTGCTTGGCAGATAGCTGTCGGCCCGCAATCTCGGCCTGCCAGCCTTCAGCAATTTGGTTCAGCCCCTTTGCGGCACCGCGGACAAACGTGCCCCCCAGCGTCTCGAACAGGTTGAAATAGGCCGTCACCAGCGCGCCGGGATCACGCACCGTCCAGGGGTCGGTCCAGTGAATGGCGCCGGCCAGGCCGCCGGTCAGGCTGGGTTCGGCCTTTTGCAGCGCCGGCCAGTCCAGCACCTCATAGCCGATCCCGAACTGGTCATGGTCGCCCTGCGCCTTGCGGGCTTCCTTTTCCAGCTTGTCCGGGCTGCGGAAGGCCAAATGCCAGCCATAGCGCGAAATCAGGCTCTCGGCCTCCGGACCACAGGCCGCGATCAGGTCGGCATGAGTGATGATCGAGCGGCCGATCAGCGGTGCATAGCTTTGCACCACCTTGCGATAATGTTCGGGCGAGCTCTCCCACCAATAGCGCAACAGCGGCGGTGCCAGCCGGGGCAGGGCCAGGGGCTCATATCGCGCTGCGGTCGAAAGATGCAGTCCCACCTGCAGCAATGTCTGCAGATCACGCGGGAACGGATGCGGCCGCACCCCCTCGCGCTGAATGATACCGGCATTGCCGAAACTGGTTTCGTGCCCCGGCTCGCTCTTGTCCACCAGGGTCACGCTGCGTCCGCGCCGCAGCAGGTGAATGCCGGTGGCAATGCCGACAATGCCGGCGCCAAGAATGAGTACGTCGTCCATGCCGATCCCCCGATCCAGTCACTATCGGATCAGCCTATCAGAACACCTGCGCAACAAAGCGTCCATATCAGCCGGTGCACAGCAATTGTGCGCAAGATAATCCGACGAAAGGCGGCTCGTGCGGAAATTTATTCGGCGAATGGAGCCAGCGTCGCCGTGTTCGGCACGTTCTGGTACACATAGCCGCGCACGCTGGCCGGCACCTCTTCGGCCAGCCAGCCACGAAAAAAGCCCAGCTTCTTGGGTTCCCGCCTTCCCTTGGCGGTCGCCAGGAAATAGCCGCGCTTGCCGGCTACCGGCAGATCGAAGGGGCGGATCAGCCGCCCGTCGCTCACCGCATCGGCGGTCATCATGTCGGCGGCCAGCAATATGCCCTGCCCGGAAATGGCAGCATCAAAGGCGAGCGAGGCATCCGAATAGACCGGGCCATTGAGCGGCATGGCCGGGTCCAGCCCCGCCTTTTTAAGCCAGGCCGGCCAGTCGAGCATGCTCGTCTGGTCAGCAATCACCGGCACATGGGCCAGATCGGCCGGGCTTTTCACCCGGTCGCGGATCAGCGGCGAGCAGACCGGCTGATAGTCCTGTCCGCCGATCAGGCTCACATCAACGCCCGGCCAGGTGCCGTCGCCATAGCGGATGCCGCAATCAATATCGGGCCGGCCGAGGTCCAGCATGGCGCCCGTCACGGTCAATCGCATCTCAAGACCGGGATAGAGCGCAGAAAACTTGTTCACCCGCCAGATCAGCCAGCGCGAGGCAAACACGCTCCCTACGGTGACATTGAGCACGCCCTCATGCGCACCGGTCAGGCTCGCCAGACCATCCTGCAACTGGGTGAAGCCGCCACTCAGCTGCGGCAGCACCTGCATGAGCGCCGGCAGCGGCCTGATGCCCTGTGGCGTGCGCGCGAACAATTCCATGCCGAGCCGGTCCTCGGCCCGGCGCAAATGCTGGCTGACCGCGCCGATGGTCACGCCAAGCTCTTCCGCGGCCGGCGCCAGGGCACCACGGCGAGCGACAATCTCGATGGCGCGCAGCGCGTTAAGCGGAATGGGGAACGGGTTTGCCATATAGTTTTTCTATATTGCCCTGCAAGCCTTGTCCATTGAATGCGCAAGTGAGCGAACGCATTATGCAGCCATAGCAAACCCCACCACCATTTCCGGAGATAGAAAATGTCTATCCTGGCCCGCCTCCTGGCGTGGCTCGGCCGCCCTGTGCCGCCGACATGTCGCACGCCCGACCCCGATCGCATGAGCATGCATGACTGGGCTGATCTGCCCCCGCACCACCCGCGCTGCGACGCCTGTTGAGGGGCCCCGACCCCCTCCTGGCCCCCCAAGATGAACATACGGGGCGGCGCAGGTGGGATTCTGGCGGTTAACCCCCGCTAAACCATCTTTCTTGGCCACCGCGCTTCTGCTATCAGCGCGCCATGACCACGCCGCTCAAGAATATCCGCAATTTCTCCATCGTCGCCCATATCGACCATGGCAAATCCACGCTCGCCGACCGCCTGATCCAGATGACGGGCGGGCTTGATGCGCGCGAGATGAAGGCCCAGGTGCTCGATTCGATGGATATCGAGCGCGAGCGCGGCATCACCATCAAGGCGCAGACGGTGCGCCTGAAATACAAGGCCGAAGATGGCGAGGATTATATCCTCAACCTGATCGACACCCCCGGCCATGTCGACTTCGCCTATGAAGTCAGCCGCTCCATGGCCGCCGTCGAGGGCTCGCTGCTCGTGGTCGATGCCTCCCAGGGCGTCGAGGCGCAGACCCTGGCCAATGTCTATCACGCGCTGGACGCCGATCACGAAATCGTCCCGGTGCTCAACAAGGTCGATCTGCCCGCCGCCGATGTCGAGCGCGTCAAGACCCAGATCGAGGACGTCATCGGCATCGACGCGTCCGAGGCGCTGGAAATTTCGGCCAAGACGGGCCTGGGCATGGAAAGCGTGCTCGAAGCCATCGTTACCCGCCTCCCCGCCCCCAAGGGCGAGCTCAACGCGCCCTTGAAGGCGCTGCTGGTCGATAGCTGGTACGACACCTATCTCGGCGTGGTTGTTTTGGTCCGCATCATCGACGGGGTGATGAAGAAGGGCCAGAAGATCCGCATGATGGCCTCGGGCGCCGTTTACGAGCTCGATCGCGTCGCCGTCACCACCCCCAAGCTGGTCGAGGTCAAGGAGCTGACCCCGGGCGAATTGGGCGTTTTCACCGCCTCGATCAAGGAAGTGGCCGATACCAATGTCGGCGACACCATCACCGAGGACAAAAAGCCCACCGACAAGGCGCTGCCCGGCTTCCGCCCGGCCCAGCCGGTCGTGTTCTGCGGCCTCTTCCCGGTCGATGCTTCGGACTTTGACGAGCTGCGCGCCGCCATGGGCAAGCTGCGCCTGAATGACGCCAGCTTCTCCTTCGAGATGGAAACCAGCGCCGCGCTGGGCTTCGGCTTCCGCTGCGGCTTTCTGGGCCTCTTGCACCTCGAAATCATCCAGGAGCGCCTCAGCCGCGAGTTCGATCTTGATCTCATCGCCACCGCCCCCTCGGTGGTCTACGAGGTCGAAATGACCAATGGCGAGACGCAATATCTGCACAATCCCGCTGACTTGCCCGATGTGATGAAGATCGAGGAGATCCGCGAACCCTGGATCAAGGCGACCATTCTCACCCCCGACGAATATCTCGGCGCCATCCTCAAGCTCTGCCAGGACCGCCGCGGCATCCAGACCAATCTGAGCTATGTCGGCCAGCGCGCCATGGTCGAATATGAACTTCCCCTCAACGAGGTGGTGTTCGATTTCTACGATCGCCTCAAGTCGATCTCGAAAGGCTATGCCAGCTTCGACTATCAACTGGCCGAACACCGCGCCGGCGACCTGGTCAAGCTCTCGATCCTGGTCAATGCCGAGCCGGTCGATGCCCTCTCCATGCTGGTGCACCGCACTGTCGCTGAGTCACGTGGCCGCGTCATGTGCGAAAAGCTCAAGGAGCTGATCCCCCCGCATCTCTTCGTCATCCCGATCCAGGCCGCCATCGGCGGCAAGATCATCGCCCGCGAAACCGTCCGCGCCATGCGCAAGGACGTGACGGCCAAGTGCTATGGCGGCGACGCCACGCGCAAACGCAAGCTGCTGGAAAAGCAGAAAGCCGGTAAGAAGCGGATGCGGCAGTTCGGGTCAGTGGAGATTCCGCAAGAGGCGTTTATTAAAGCCCTTAAGATGGGCGATGATTAAGCCGCGCAAGCGCGGCTCTTATTCCTCGCCCCCTCGGGGAGAGGGTGGATCGGCCGTAAGCCGAGACGGGTGAGGGGGGCTTCCAGCGGCCCGTGACCTACGGCCGAATGGTAGCACGCAGGGCCCAGGCCCTTAACGGGCACAATGACACCCCCACCCAGCCTCCCCCTAAAGAAGGGGGAGGAGCGCATCGGGGTGCTCCTCAATATCGAACCCACGCCGTCCCTTCACCTCCCCCTTGATGGGGGAGGTAGCGCCGCTCGGCCCAAAGGGCCGTAGCAAAGCTAGGTGGGGGTGATTTCTCGACACCGCACACCTACCAAAAATCTCAACCTGTTCAATGTCATCACTCCCCCTATCAGGGGCTTCGATCCGGCCCGGCAGGGTAAAATCGCTCCAGTGGAGCGATTTTAGGTAAGAAGGCCGTGAGAGCCATGCTCGAATGGCCGGGCTAGGTGGGGGTAGCCCCTCGGAAAAAACACAGCGGCGCCACCCTACCGGCTGTCACCCCGACGCAGGCCGGGGGCCATCCTGAGATGACTTGTTGCTTTCTTGATCGCCCTGGGTACTTTGCGGCAAGGGGGACCCATGAGCCGGCAACTCATCAACGAATATTTCAACGAGATTGACCGCCTGAAGAAGTTCTCCGGCACAACGACCGAGAACGTCATTCGCGGCGCATTTCGCGACCTGTTGAAGAGCTGGGCGCGACAGAAGAACCTGCATTTTCTCGACGAATACGAATTCGAATCCAATCAGAAAACCCGCATTCGACCCGATGGCACGATCAAGCACGATCTCCGCCTCGATCTTGGCTATTGGGAGGCCAAGGACACGGACGACGATCTGGATGCAGAGATCGACAAGAAGCTGCGCCGGGGCTACCCGCAGACCAATATCATCTTCGAGAATTCAGACCGGGCGGTGCTGATCCAGAACAAGGAGCAAGTGCTGACCTGCTCGATGACCGACGGCGAAGCATTGCTCAAGCTTCTCAACCTGTTCTTCGGCTATCAGCGCCAGGAAATTCTCGACTTTCGCAAGGCGGTGGAGCAGTTCCAGCATGATCTGCCGGCGGTGCTGGAGGCGCTGCGTGGCAAGATCAATGCAGCCTATGACGAGAATGAGGATTTTGGCACCGCGGCCAAGACCTTCCTCGAACACGCCAGGGACACGATCAATCCGACGCTGACCGAGGCCGATGTGCGGGAAATGCTGATCCAGCACATCCTGACCGAAGAAATCTTCACCCATGTGTTCAACGACGGCGATTTCCACCGCGAGAACAATATAGCCAAGCAGCTCTATGCGCTGGAAGCCAAGTTCTTCACCGGGGCGACCAAACGCGAGACGCTGAAAGGGCTGGAGGTATTACGCCACCATCCGCTCAACGGCGGCGCTGATCAGCGACCATGCGGAAAAGCAGAAATTCCTCAAGGCCATCTATGAGGGATTCTACAAGGTCTATAATCCCAAGGCGGCCGACCGGCTGGGCGTGGTCTATACGCCCAACGAGATCGTGAAATTCATGATCGAGGGCGCCGACTGGCTGACCCAGAAGCATTTCGGCAAGGCGCTGATCGACCGCGACGTGGAAATCCTCGATCCGGCCACCGGCACCGGCACCTTCATCTGCGAACTGCTGGAGCATTTCCGGGGTCAGCCGCAGAAGCTGGCCCACAAATACAAGGAGGAGTTGCACGCCAATGAGGTGGCGATCCTTCCCTATTATGTGGCCAACCTCAATATCGAGGCCACCTATGCCGCGATCACCGGGCAATATGCCGAGTTCCCGAGCCTCTGTTTCGTGGACACGCTGGATAATGTCTCGGGGCTCGGCATCAAACGCGGCCACCAGCACGATTTGTTCGCCGGCATGTCCGAAGAGAATATCGAGCGCGTGAAGCGGCAGAACCGCAAGAAGATTTCGGTGGTCATCGGCAATCCGCCCTACAATGCCAATCAGCAGAACGAGAACGACAACAACAAGAACCGCACCTATCCGCACATCGATGCGGCGATCAAGGCGACCTATATCGCCCAATCGAGGTCGCACAAGACCAAGCTCTATGACATGTATGCTAGGTTCTTCCGCTGGGCGTCGGACCGGCTGGGCGATGCGGGTATTCTGGCCTTCGTGACCAACCGCAGTTTCGTAGAGAGTCGAACCTTCGACGGTTTCAGAAGGTCCTTGGCCGACGACTTTGCAGAAATCTACGTCGTTGACCTTGGTGGTGACATCCGCGCGAACCCAAGCCTGTCGGGAACTGTGCACAATGTGTTCGGCATTCAAGCTGGAGTGGCGATTACGTTCTTGGTGAAAACACCCAAGTCACGTAGTAGCCGGATAAACTACATTGCCCGCCCGACTTCGGACACGGCTGAAGAGAAGCTGGCGTTTCTTTCGCGGCACAAACTTGCCGACATCTCTTTTGAGCGAGTGCAACCCGACAGTGCCGCGAACTGGATTAGTGTAGGGGAAGCGGACTATGGTGCATTACTGCCGCTCGCAACAAGCAAGCTCAGTTCGCGATCAGCAACCAAGGATCGCTACAGCATATTCTCTCTCTCAACTTATGGCGCACTTTCGCTCAGGGACGCCTGGGTTTTTGATGTGTCCCGGGAAAATCTGTTTGATAAGCTTGGTTTCTATGTAGATCACTTCAACGCTGCGCAAGCTGCCCTGGAGCGTCCACTTGCAGACGGTTGGGAACAACAACTTGGCTCTGCAATTAAGTGGTCGCAGGATGCCCGCAAGCGCCTCAAGGACGGGGAACGGCTCTCGGTCGATCCCACACTGGTCGTTCAATCAAGTTACCGACCTTTCTCTAAGCGGTGGTATTACATGGACCCCAAGCTCAATTGGTCACTGTCCAGACTGCCAGAGTTCTTTGGAGCGGATCGCCCCAACGTGTCGATTTCCTTCAGCGATACGGGAGCACGCGCTGATTTCATGGCGCTTGCAACCCAATTGCCTGCAGATATTCACTTCGGCGCGTCAATTGACGCTTATCAACAGATCGCCCGCTACCGCTACACCGACACCGGCGAGCGGATCGATAACATCACGACCTGGGCCGAGAACAAGTTCACCGCCCGCTATGGTAAGTCTGTCACCAAGGACGACATTTTTGCCTATGTCTATGCCGTGCTGCATGACCCGATCTATCGCGAGAAATACGCGATCAACCTGAAGCGCGAATTTCCGCGCATTCCGATTTATCTCGATTTCCGCCAATGGGTGGATTGGGGCCAGAAACTGCTCGACCTCCATATCGGCTATGAGAGCGTCGAGCCCTGGCCGCTCAAGCGCCTCGATACGCCGGACGAAAAGGCGCGCGAGGCCGGGTTACAGCCCAAGGCCATGCTCAAGGCCGACAAGGACAATGGCGCCATCCGGCTCGACAGCGAGACGGTGCTGTCCGGTATCCCTCCGGAAGTCTGGGATTACAAGCTCGGCAATCGCTCGGGCGTCGAATGGGTGCTGGACCAATACAAGGAAAAGACGCCCAAGGACCCAACCATCCGCGAGAAGTTCAACACCTATCGCTTTGCCGACTACAAGGAAAAGGTCGTGGACCTGATCGGCCGGGTGACGCGGGTGAGCGTCGAGACCATGGCGATCAGCGGGGCGATGAAGGGGGCGCAGCGGGACGACGATCAAAACTAATCCCCGCCCCGCCACCCCCGCTTATCCTCTCCTGTCGTTCCCACCCTCCCGACAGGAGCAATCCGTGTTCAAAAATCCCCCTCCCGAGACCCAGCCGGCCCGATCCGCGCAGGAAATTCGGGCCGCGCGGCGCAATGGCCAGCCACCCACACTGAGCCTGGCCACCCGGCACGAAGCCCTGGTTCTGCGCCTCACCGCGCTGCACAAGGATGTTTCGACCCTGGCCACGCGGCGCGGGCGGCAGGATTTGTCCGAAACCGTGCGCGTGCTGGCCGAAGGGCTCATGGCCGAATGCGCGCCGTTTCGGGCGTCCCGCGACCGGCTGCCGGTGGCGGCGCCCGATCTCGGCGGGCTGTGCGTCCAACTGGGCCAGGTGTTGGCGCAATTGGAACATTACGAGCGCTGCCACACGTTCTGGAGTGTGGGCGAAAACTGCTGGTGCTGGCGGCTCGCTGGCGGCACCGCGCCGGTCAGGCGGCTGAAACCGCAACCCACCACGGCCCCGGTCGGCCCGCGGGGGCAGGATTTGCGCGACAAACTGGGCAAGATGATCGTGGCGCGCCGCAACCAGGCCTATGAGCTGGGTTTTGCGGCCGGCCGCGCCGCCCGCATCGGCCCGCCCGTGCCCCCGGATTGTGTCGAGCCCGATTCCATCGCAGAAAATAATCCCCGTCTTCTGAGCCTCGATTAATCTAGCGCCATCACCTCGCACGGGCAGTCAGCATGCGACTGAAGCAGAGGTGAGCCGGTCGCGGGTGGGCGCATCATCCGCGGGTTGGATGCGCGCCACCCTGCGACGAGCGATCAAAGGGGACGACAACTCCAATAGAAATCCGGCTCCGGAGACAGCTTTCGTCTCTTAAAAAAACTATCCGAGACGCAATCTGTCTCCGGATCTGCCCTTCGAGCTACGCTCGAAGAGCAAATTCTCCCCGGTGGGGAGAATTTAGGCGAGAAGGCCACGAAAGCTACGCTTGAGTGGCCGGGCCGAACCTCCCCCCTCAGGCACAACCTGCCTGGCGGCCATCTCCGCACGTCCCGGCTTTTCTTCCCGCCCCATTGCATCCATCCTGACCGGCCTGACGTATCTCCGTAAGAGCGACAACAAGGAGCCCGAGGCCGTGGCGAGCAACGAAAAGATCTGGATCATTGGCGGGTCGAGCGGCATTGGCGAGGCCATGGCCAAGGCCTATGCGGCGCGCGGCGCCCTGGTGGTCATCTCGGGCCGCAACCAGGACGCGCTCGATGCCGCGCTGGCGCGGATCGGCCCCGGCCATCATGCCGTTACGGCCGACGCCATCGACCGCGACAGCCTGGTTGAAGCTGCCAGCCAGCATGGTCCGTTCGATCGTATCGTCACCACCGCCGCCATCTATGATCCCGGCCCGGTCAGCAAGGCCGATCCGGAACAGGCGGCAAAAGTGTTCGAGGTCAATCTCACCGGCACCTTCAACGTCGCCCAGATCGGCGCCGAGCACCTTCGCCCCGGCGGGCAATTGGTGTTGTTCGGTTCGGCCTCGGCCATCTTCGGCCTGCCCAATGGCCAGGTCTATTCGGCCACCAAGGCCGGCATTGTCAGCCTCGCCCAGTCGCTGCGCAGCGAAC
>Ga0208522_1000252_pt1 | contig 37016 bp, 33 predicted proteins | sample ETNtaG_25_FD_185763 | JGI IMG/M metagenome (GOLD analysis project Ga0208522, IMG submission 185763) | Marine microbial and viral communities from oxygen minimum zone, Eastern Pacific Ocean - ETNP201302SV86 (SPAdes) (version 2) | ecosystem: Environmental > Aquatic > Marine > Oceanic ... | reverse complement strand
GGTGGTCTGGGTCAGATCATTGGTGCCGAAGGAGATGAAGTCGACCATGGAGGCGATGTCGCCTGCCCGCAGGCAGGCCCGCGGCAATTCGATCATGGTGCCAAAAGAAACGCGGATGCGATCGGTGCGGCCCATGCCGGCATTGTCGAGGATGGTGGTGATCCGCTCACGCACCCAGGAGACCTCGGTAGCCGTGGAGACGAAGGGCACCATGACCTCGACGACGACCGGCTGCTTCTGAGTTTCGCTGGCGGCCCTAGCCCCGGCAACCACCGCCTGCATCTGCATCTGCAGTATTTCAGGGTAGGTGATGGCCAGGCGTACGCCTCGATGGCCCAGCATCGGGTTGATCTCGGCAATGCGTTCAAGCCGCAGGCGCAAGGCCCGCACGGCCACGCCGAGCGAGGCCGCGGTCTCCTCGATTTCCTCGTCGGTGCGGGGCAGGAACTCATGCAACGGCGGATCGAACAGGCGGACGGTGACCGGCAGCCCCTGCATGGCCGAAAACAGGGCCGAATAGTCGCCAGTCTGAAAATCGATCAGTCCGGCAATGGCGCGGGAGCGGGCGTCCTCGTCCTCGGACAGAATCATGCGCCTGAGCGCCACCATGCGCTCGGGCGAGAAGAACATATGTTCGGAACGGGCCAGGCCAATGCCTTCGGCACCGAAGCTCAGCGCGGTCTGCGCCGACTCGACCGTTTCGACATTGGTGCGCACGGAAATTTTGCGGCTGGCGTCCGACCAGCCCAGAAGGGTGCCGATGGCCCCGCCGATCTGGGGCTGCGCCAAAGGGAGATTGCCGAGATAAACCGCGCCATCGGTGCCATCGATGGTGAGCCGGTCGCCTGCGTGGAAGGTCCTGTCACCTATGCGGCAAACCATCTCTAGCGTATCGACCGTCAGGCTGCGCACCCCGGCGACGCAGGGCTTACCGGTGATACGGGCAATCACGCCGGCATGGCTCGACATGCCGCCGCGGGCGGTGAGAATACCGGTGGCGGCCTTCATGCCCTCGATGTCGGCAGGACCGGTTTCGTTGACCACCAGGATGCAATGCTTGCCGCGGGCCCGCAGGCGCGCGGCGTCATCAGGATTGAAGGTGATGATGCCGCTGGCCGCACCAGGGGAGACGCCCAGGCCCATGGCTATTGGGGTTGCCTCCTCGGGTGCTTTTAGCCGTGGATGCAGCATCAGGGCCAGCCGGCTGGGATCCACGCGCGAAACGGCGCCATGCGGGGTCCAGACCTGGCGTTCCACCCGTTCCACGGCAGCCTGCAGTTCCGCGCCGGCGCTGGCCTGAACCGGGCGGGCCGAAAGGAATGTCACCTTGCCCTTGTTGATAGCGACAAGGCACGCCATATGCCGCCCCGCCTTGGCGTCAAGCAGTTCAACCAGCGCCCCGACACCTTCGGGCAGGCGCGGCAGCGGACTGCCGTTGAGCGGCGCCGGCCCCAGGGCACCGGTTGTGGCGTTGCGGGTGAGGAACTGTTCGATGTCGCCCTCGGCCACGGCCTGCACCAGCACAATCTGGCGAGCGCGATCATCTTCATTGCGCGGGGCGATCCAGCCGCCGCCGAAGTAACCGTAGCTTTCAAACGCCTGTTTGATGGCCTTGGCGAGCGGCCGGGAGGGATCAACCGAGTCTTCAGGCGCGGTGGGTGCGGCGATGCCCAGCCGGGCTGGAGCCAGACCGCTATTGTGCGAAGAAGCCGATGTGCGCACCACCAATTGGGGCGGCGGCCCATCCTTGGCCACAAGCTTATAGAGGCAGGCGACCCAATGTGTACGCAGGCGCGTGTCTCGGCGGGTGCGTTCGGCCTGCAATTCTTCCCAGGCAGCGCGGGTTATGGCGATGGTTGGAACCGTGGGGAAACCCGCTTCGCCAACGCGGAATATCCAGCGGGACTTGCCGGTGAGCAGTTTGAGCTGACCAGCGCTCAGGTTCGCCTTCCCCGTTGCCGGGGCAATCGCAAACATTTCCTGCGCCAAACTCACCTGGAACCGTCCCGGTCAAAACTGTCCTGCATATTGCCCATGCCCTGCCCTGCCTGCAACAGCACTTGACTTGCACAAGCCAGGAAAGCATCTCTCCTGCCATGGAAAAAAGGCCGCACCTCGACATTCTACTCTGCGCCCCGCGCGGATTCTGCGCTGGCGTCGACCGCGCGATCCAGATCGTGGAACTGGCGCTCGAAAAATATGGAGCACCGGTCTATGTGCGCCACGCCATCGTGCACAACAAATATGTAGTGGAAGGCCTCAAGGCCAAAGGCGCGGTGTTTGTCGAGGAGCTCGACGAGATCCCCGAGACCGAGGCACCGGTGGTTTTCTCGGCCCATGGCGTCCCAAAAAGCGTGCCGGCCGATGCGAAGGCGCGCAACATGTTTTTCCTCGATGCTACATGCCCGCTGGTCAGCAAGGTGCATGTGGAAGCCTCGCGACATTTCGAGGAAGGGCACGAGATCGTACTGATCGGTCATGCCGGTCACCCCGAAGTGATCGGCACAATGGGCCAGCTCCCGGCGGGAGCGGTGACGCTGATCGAAACGGTGGATGACGCCAATGCCTTCACCCCGAAGGACCCCGAGACGCTGGCCTTCGTTACGCAGACCACCCTTTCCGTCGATGACACGCGCGAAATTGTCGCGGCCCTGCGGGCGCGCTTTCCGTCCATCAACGGCCCGCACAAGGAAGATATCTGCTACGCAACCACCAATCGGCAGGATGCAATCAAGGCGGTCGCCCCGCTGGTCGATGCGATGATCGTGGTGGGCTCGCCGCACTCGTCCAATTCACAGCGCCTGGTGGAAGTGGCTTTGCGAAGTGGCTGCAGGATTGCCACGCTGGTCGACCGAGCCAGCGAAATCGACTGGTCATTGTATGGCAACATCACTTCCCTGGGTGTAAGCGCCGGTGCCTCGGCGCCCGAGAGCCTGGTTGAAGAGGTGATCGATGCCTTCGCTGAACGCTATGAAGTGAAAGTCGAAAGCAAGACCACGGCCGAGGAAAACATCGCCTTCAATATCCCCCGCGTGCTGCGCAATCTGGAAGCGGCCTCTGGTCGATGAGCCTTGATCTGTTCGAAACCGAACGGCTGGTGCTGTCCGGCTGGCGGATGGACCAGCTTGACGATCTGCTGGCTTTGCACGGCAATCCCATTGTGTCGCGCTATCTGAGCCTGAGCGGGGCGCCCTGGACGCGCGAACAGGCCGAAACCGCGCTTCGCGGCTGGATCGAACTGTTCGAGACCCGGCAATTGGGCAAGTTGCGACTGACCCGCAAGAGTGACGGCAAGTTCATTGGCCGCGCCGGATATGGTATTTATCCTCGCACCGGAGAACCCGAGATAGGCTACGCCCTGTTCGAAGATTATCACGGGGCGGGCTATGCGACGGAAGCGGCAGCGGGCCTGCGGGACTGGATCTTCCGGGAAACTGCCGCGCCCCATTTCATCGGCTTCGCCGACACCAGAAACGCCCCTTCCCTCGCCGTCCTCAAAAAGATCGGCATGGAAGAAACGCATGTCGAGGTCGAGCCGAATGGGCTCACCTGCCAGTTCCATATCTACCGGCGGCCGCACCATGTCTGATGGTGTGATCATCCATACCGATGGGGCCTGCTCGGGCAATCCGGGCCCAGGCGGCTGGGGTGCCATTCTGCAATTCGGGCCGCATCGCAAGGAACTGAAGGGCGGCGAAGCGCTGACCACCAACAACAAGATGGAGCTGACCGCCGCCATCGAAGCGCTCAATGCCTTGACGCGCCCATGTGCGGTGGACCTTCATACTGACAGCCAATATGTCAAGAATGGCGTGCAGAGCTGGATGCACGGCTGGAAGCGCAATGGCTGGCGCACAGCCGACAAGAAGCCGGTGAAAAATGTCGAGCTGTGGCAGGCGCTTGATGAGGCTACAAAGCGGCACACCATCAAGTGGCACTGGGTGAAGGGGCACGCGGGTGACGAATTGAACGAGCGCGCTGACGAGCTCGCCCGCGAAGGCATGGCGCCATTCAAGAAAAATAAGGCCGAGGGTTTTACCCCGCCGTTTTAGCCTGCTTGGGTAGCAGGCGTTTGACACGTCCCCAGACCGGGCTGATGGCGTATCCCACTACCGGAATGAGCAGGGCACCGAGCGCCAGGCCGATGATGAAGTCGACCAATGCGGTGGCGAGCCATCCGGCGAGACCGGCAACGGCAGGAAACGTCCCTTCGGCCCAATGGGCGGCGGCCTCGATGATGTGCTCGGGGCCGGATATGCCGAATTCGTAGAGTCCATGGACGATAATGCTGCCGCCGACCCAGGTCATGGCAGCGGTGCCAACCAGGCTCAGAGCCTGCATGAAGACCGGCATGGCCACAACAATGCCGCGCCCTATCGCCCGGCCAAACCCGGTGCGTGCCGATTTGGCGAGCCACAGGCCCACGTCGTCAGCCTTGATGATCAAGGCAACCGCGCCATAGACGAGGACCGTAATGCCCACACCCGCGACCGCGAGAATGGCAGCGCGGGTCCAGAAATCATCCACCTCGATAGCCGAGAGGATGATGGTCATGATTTCGGCGGACAGAATGAAATCGGTCTTGATGGCACCGGCAATTTTCCGCTCTTCGAGCGAGGCCGGGGAGATGGCAGTGTGCTCTATCGAGGCCTCGTGCCTTTCAGCCTCCTGCGGCGCAAAGAGGTGAAAGACCTTTTCGGCACCTTCATAGCAAAGATAGGCCCCGCCGATCATCAACAGCGGCGTGATCAACCAGGGCAGGAAAACCGACAGCAGCAGCGCGGCGGGAAGCAGGAAGATCAGTTTGTTTTTGACCGATCCCCAGGCGATGCGCCCGACAATGGGCAGCTCCCGCTCGGCCTTGAACCCTTTGATGTAGCTCGGGGTCACCGCCGCGTCGTCGATCACGGCGCCTGCTGCCTTGGCGCTGGCCTTGGCGGCCTGCCCGGCAATGTCATCCAGAGAAGCTGCGGCGACCTTGACCAGGCCAGCGATGTCATCGAGGAACGCGAGAAGGCCGACCGACATGAGACACCTGCAGACTTGAGGACAAGGAGACTGATGAACCGGGCAAACCCCGCCCGGTTCCCTGCCTTAGCCCGCGACCTTCCCGAAATCGGCCACCAGATGCATGGTATCGCGCAGGCGGGCCAAGAGGTTGAGGCGATTGCCGCGGACAGCCGGATCGGCGTCATTGACCAGAACAGCTTCAAAGAAGGCATCGACCGGAGTTCGCAGGGTGGCAAGCTCTGTCATGCCCCCCTTGTAGTCGTCCTTGCTCACATGGGCGGCCACGGCCGCGTGGACAGTTTCGACTGCGAGGGCCAGCGCGGTCTCTTCCGACAATTTCAGGGCTGACTGGTCGATGGTACCAGCATAGGTCTTGCCGTCCTTTTTCTCCTCGGCAGCGAGGATATTGGCGGCACGGCGATAGCCGGCGAGCAGATTGGCGCCATCATCGGTGGCCAGCAGGCTGGACAGGGCCTCGGCGCGCTGGGCGATCTGCAGAATGTCGTTGCTATCGGCGGAAATGACAGCATCGACCAGATCGTGCCGTGCACCGGCGTCGCGCAGGGATACCTTCAAGCGATCATGGAAGAAGGCGAGCAGGTCCGGCTCAACCTCAAGCGGGAATTTCAACCCGTTCTCGGTGACGATGCGAATGACACCCAAGGCTGCACGGCGCAGCGCAAACGGGTCGCGCGAACCGGTCGGCTTTTCATCGATCGACCAGAAGCCGGAGAGCACGTTGAGCTTGTCGGCCAAGGCCACTGCGATGGAAACCGGCTCGGTCGGCACGCGATCGGAAGGGCCGAGCGGCTTGTAGTGCATCTCGATTGCCGTCGCGATGGCGGCGGGTTCCTTCTGCGCGGTCGCATAGTAGCGGCCCATCAGGCCTTGCAGTTCGGGGAACTCCCCGACCATGCCTGTGACCAAATCGGCCTTGGCCAGCATGGCGGCACGCTTGGTCAGGTCAATGTCCGCACCAACCTTGGGAGCGATTTCCGCCGCCAGATGAACAAGGCGTTCGACCATGGCGAACTGGCTGCCCAGCTTGGCGTGGAACACCATGTCCTCGAGCTTGGGCAGGCCGTGCTCGAGCGGAATGGCGAGATCCCCCTGATAGAAGAAGGCGGCATCGGACAGGCGGGCGCGAATGACCCGCTCATTGCCAGCCACGACGACGGCGCCGCCATCGGCGGGGATGGTGTTGGAAGTGATGATGAAATTGGGCGCCAGCCTGCCGTCGGCATCGCGCAGGCAGAAGCACTTCTGATTGGCGCGAATGGTAGCGATGATGACTTCTTCGGGTAGCTTGAGGAATTCGGGGTCGAACGAGCCCATCATCACATTGGGCCATTCGACCAGCCCGGCGACCTCTTCGAGCAGACCTTCATCGTGGATGACGGTCAGCCCCTGCGCAAAGGCGAGATTGTCGGCGTCGGTGCGGATGATGTCCTTGCGCCGGTCAATATCGAGCACGACTTTCGCGCGCTCCAGGGCGATTTGATAATCCTCCAAGCGCTTCACGCGGATGGCGTCCGGCGCGAGGAAACGATGTCCGAACGTGGTCTGGCCGGACTCCAGACCGGCCGCGGCGAAGGGCACGACGATGGGTTCGTCGTTCTCGGTGCCGAATGTGGCGGTGATGGCGCGCAACGGACGCACCCAATTGAAGCTGCCCGACCCCCAGCGCATGGATTTGGCCCAGCCAAAATCGTTCATCACCTTGGGCAGGATGGTTGAAAGCAGTTCAACAGCGTCCGCCCCGGGCTTCTCGATCACGGCGACATAAAACTCGCCCTTCTTGGGGTCGCTTTCGACTTTGGCTTCGTCAATGGACGTGAGGCCCGCCGAGCGCAGGAAGCCGTCAACGGCCTGTTGTGGCGCACCTACCTTGGGGCCCTTCTTTTCCTCGCGCGTGTCAGGCGAGCGGACCGGCAGACCGGAAACAGATAGCGTAAGGCGCCGCGGTGTCACGAAAGCCTTGGCGCCTTCATAGACCAGACCCGCATCGACCAGCGCATTGGTAACGGCTTTCTTGAGATCTTCGGCCGCGCGGCGCTGAAAGCGGGCGGGAATTTCCTCGGAAAAGAGTTCGAGCAGCAATTCGGGCATGGAAGGCAACCGGTTATTGAAGGCGTGTGCGTGCTTAGCGTGAGGGCGCAGTGATGTCTATTGGCACGGAGGTAGTTTGGCTACCAGCCACCACCACCGCCTCCTCCTCCGCCGCCGCCCGAGAAACCGCCACCCCCCGAGCCGGACGAGCTGGCCTGGACCGGCTGGGCCGCGACCATGGCAGCGGCCATGCCGGCCGATGCGCCGGACACCGCCTTGGCGATATTGCCCGAATTGAACGAGCGGCGGCCCGAATACCAGTGCGGCGTATAGGTGCCTTTGTCGGCGTCGGGCACTGCATTGCGGGCCAGCTCGGCCTCGAAATGCTCGGACCAGGGCTTTTCAACGCCCAGTGCTATGGCATAGGGCAAAAGCCGCTCGAAGCGCTCGATCGTCATGGGCGGCTCGTCGACAATGTTGAGCCGGTTCTTCTCGGCCGTTTCGAGATAGAGCTTGAGCCCCTCGATCTGGTCCATCAGCTTGCGGCCCTGCACGGTTGGCGCGCGCAGCAGTACGGTAAAGATCACGCAGATCAGCACCATGGAGCCCGCTGCCAGCGCGGCCGAATTGATACTGATGCCCGAGAACGTCTCAAGTGCGCCCCCCGCAAAGTTGAAGCCGAAGATGGCCACGAAAAACAAGGTTATGAAGCGCTGGATAGCGCCGCCGGCCTTAACAACACCGAAGATGACGCTGCCGATCACGCCGAAGAAAACGCCGGCAAACACCGCAACGAAGAGCCAGACGGGTTCGAGCACATCGAACACCACCATCGCTACGATCATGGCTGCCGCGAGCAGGAAACCGAGCGCGGCAAAGCCCCAATTGTGGTTGAACCAGATCTTGCGGTTCTCGCTTTCGATGGCGCTGGTGAACTCAGTGCGCTTGGTGCCCAGATCCTTGCCATTGGCCTTGTTGAAAGTGACCGCGCCCTTGCCTTCAAAATAGGAGAACAGCGCCTGCTCACCGATGGGCAGTTTTTGGCCTGGCCGCTTGCCGGTCACCGCCACCGTCAAGGTCTTGCCCGGGTTTCGAACTGTAACCAGTCCCTTGACGCCCAGATTGAATATGGCTGCCGTCATGGCGGTCCAGCCCGAATTCGAGAATCCCCATTTGTGCACGAAATGGGTCAGCGCAGGGGAAAAGTCGCGCGGCGGATGAAACAGCGGAATGATGGTGCCCTTGGGCGGATCGCGCCCCACCCGCATCCAGGCGGCGAAGTTGTAGGCCACGAGCAGGAGGACCGCGAGAACGGGCAGCCAGACTTCGCGCAGGTCCGAGGCGGTTTGCAGGAGGGCTTCCATCCCTTCGGGATAGGTCACCACGCCCTTCTGGAAGGACACGGCGAAGCTCATCCCCTCGCCGGGGTCTAGTTGCCGCTGGGTCCGGAAGATGGCCGTGGTGTCGCTTTCGCGAGCCAATGACACATCGCGGCCCGTGGAGCCGGCAACGCCTGTATAAGCGGCCATGTCCTCAATGACCGCGCCATCGGGCAAGCGCACACGCGCCACCGAGGTCAGAATGGGGAAGTCCCAGTAATTGCCGGTGGCGTTCCAATAGAGTTCATCACCGGAACCATCGGCGGTGGGCCGCGCCATGCGGTCCATAGTGTAGGAGATGGTGTAGCGATGCTCGCCGCGACGCAGGAAAACGTCCGGATCACCGATCCAGATGCGACGGAAATCGCCCATGCGCTCCACACGGAACATTTCGGGCTGGCCGCCGCGTGTTACTGCCACGACATCGAGGTCAATGCGGATCTTGTGTCCGCTCTCCCCGATCATGGTGACCGGGATGTCGCGATAGATGCCGCGCCGGATCTGGTTGCCTTCGGCATTGACGTCGATGGTTTCGAGCACACTGACCGACCCGTCGGCCAGTAGTTCGACATCGGAGGCAAAGGCGCGAATCTCCTCGCGCGCCAACGCGGGCACGGCCAGCGCAGCGATCAGCGCGAGGGCAGCAATCAGTCTAGACAGAAGAGGCATGAGGCTTAGAACTTCACCTGCGGGACAGCCCGCTCGGCCTCGTTCTCGAGCTCGAAATACTCGGCCTGCTCAAACTTGAAGGCATTGGCGACCAGGTTGGACGGGAAGCTTTCCACCTGGATGTTCAGGTTACGCACGGCGCCATTGTAATAGCGACGGGCCATTTGAATCTCATCCTCGACGCTCTGGAGTGCCGTCTGGAATTCCAGAAAGGTGGTGTTGGCCTTAAGGTCCGGGTAGGCCTCGGCAATGGCCAGCAGGCGTCCGAGGGCCGCGGAAAGCTCGCCTTCCGCCTTGGCGCGGGCTTCCGGCCCCGCCGAGGCTGCGCTGGTGGCCTTGGCGCGGGCATTGACCACGGCGTCGAGCGTTTCACGCTCATGGGCCATATAGCCCTTTACCGTCTCCATCAGATTGGGAATGAGGTCGGTGCGGCGCTTCAATTGCACGTCAATGCCCGACCAGCCCTCGCGCACCATCTGCCGGTTCGAGACCAGAGAATTGTAGATGACGATGGCGTAGCCGGCGATGCCGACCACGAGCAGAAGAACGACCCATTCCATAGCTGCGCTCCCTCAAGCAATGTGCGGCGCAAACTGGCATTGTGGCCGGGGCTTTGCAACGCCGGTTTGATCGGCGGGCTTGACTTCCCGCCGCCAAGCCCTAGCTTTTAGACTATGAACACGCGCCAATGGCATCGCTGCAGCTTTCTTCACGCAAGCTATCTACCCTAGGCATGCCCGCGCCGGAGCCTGCTTAGGGCTTCTGGACACTTCCGTTCCGCCGCCGGCGCAAAGTTCCCTCATTTAGCAATTCCCCCTGCCAGCGCTGCGCTGATGCGCGCGCCAGGGACGCTTTCGAAAGGTAAGTCCAATGACTGAAATCCGCCGCGATCTGACCCCGCCGCTCACCCTGGGCAAGGCCGACCATACCAAGCTCTATGCGCTGGGCGAGGCGGCACTCGACCGCAATCCGGACCTGGCCGAAACCCTGCTGACCGAGCTTGATCGCGCCAAGGTCGTTGATGATGCCAAGCTGCCTGGCGGCGTGGTGCGCATCGGGTCGCGCGTGACCTATCAAACAAATGCCGGGCAGGAGCAGAGCGTGACGCTTGTCTACCCCGTGGACGCCGATATCGAGCAGGGCCGCATCTCCGTGCTCACTCCGATTGGCGTTGCGTTGATCGGCCTCAAGGCCGGCCAGTCGATCACCTGGCATGACCGCGCCGACAAGCGGCACAAGCTGACGGTGGTGAAAGTGGAAACGTCGGTAGAGGCCTGACGCTAAGCGGCGCGGTTACTCCGCGCCGCCGCCGGCGGTCTGCAGCCAGGCCTGGCCACAGGCCTTGGCCAGTTCGCGGATGCGCAGGATGTAGCTCTGACGCTCGGTGACCGAGATTACGCCGCGCGCATCGAGCATGTTGAAATTGTGCGAGGCCTTGACGACGTGCTCATAGGCCGGAATGGCCATCGTCTGACGATTGCCCTCGGCACCCTTTTCGAGAATTGAGCGGCATTCCTTTTCCGCATCCTCGAAGTGGCGGAACAGCATTTCGGTGTCGGCCGCCTCGAAATTGTATTTCGAGCTTTCCTGCTCATTTTGCAGGAAGACGTCGCCATAAGTGACCTTCTCATCCCCCGAACGGCCGTTGAAGTTGAGATCGTACACGTTCTCGACGCCCTGCACATACATGGCGAGGCGTTCCAGCCCGTAGGTGATTTCGCCCGGCACGGGGGAGCATTCAAAGCCGGCAACCTGCTGGAAATAGGTGAACTGGCTGACTTCCATTCCGTCGCACCAGCATTCCCAGCCAAGCCCCCAGGCACCAAGCGTCGGACTTTCCCAATCGTCCTCGACAAAGCGAATGTCGTGGACGGAGGCGTCGAGCCCGATGGCGGCGAGCGAGTCGAGATAGAGTTGCTGAATATTGTCCGGCGAGGGCTTCAGGATCACCTGGAACTGGTAATAGTGCTGCAGCCGATTGGGGTTCTCGCCATAGCGTCCGTCGGTGGGGCGACGGGATGGCTGCACATAAGCGGCCTTCCAGTGTTTCGGGCCCAAAGCGCGCAATGTCGTCGCCGTATGAAAGGTGCCTGCGCCCATCTGCATGTCGTAGGGCTGCAGGACCACACAACCCTGCTCCGCCCAGAATTGTTGCAGCGTCAGAATCAGACCCTGGAAGGAATTCTTCGGGTCCATGTGGGCGGGGCGAGAGGTCATGTCAAAGTCCTGCAATGAAGCGGACAAAGCTCTAGTGGGGTGCGCCGGAGTGGTCAATGGCGGTTGTCGGCATCATTCCCGTCCCGCGGCCGATAGGTCCCGTCCTCGCCGCGCTTGAGGTCGATGACGCCGGGCTTGGCGCGTTCGGCGCGGTCGCGTTCGCGGGCAATGCGTTTGGCTTCTTCGGCGTCGTGATTGAACTTGTTGGTCCAATCCCTCCAGATGCGGCGGATGCCGAAATAGATCAGCAGACCGATGGCAGCAAAAATCAGAACGCGCAGCAACATGGCAGGGACCTAAAGACCGATCCGCGCCCACCAGGCGCGATCCTCAAGAGACATTGCGACTTCGTCTAGCATGCCCTGCGCGGAAAATCCCAGCCGGGGCAACGCAAAGAAGGGGCGGCGCGGCGCGATGGGCTTGAGCACCACTTCGGAGCCGAAGCGCTGCCGCAGCACGGCATGCAGATCGCCAACAGCATCGGCAAGGCCCAGTTCGACGCCACGCAGGCCGGTCCACCACTCGCCGGTAAACAGGGTGTCATCATCGGCCTTGAGCCGGCCGCCACGCCCGGCCTTCACATGGTCGATGAAGACCTGATGAATATCGAGCTCGAAGCGCTTGATACGCTCCACATCCTCGGCCTTTTCGGGCAGGAACGGGTCGAGGGTGGATTTGTTGCGGCCAGCCGTGTGCACGCGGCGCTCGATGCCGAGCTTGTCAATGGCGCCGACGAAGCCGAACGTGGCCATGATCACGCCGATGGAGCCAACAATCGAGGACGGATCAACGAAAATCTCGTCCCCGGCCACGGCAATGAAATAACCGCCTGAGGCTGCTGCATCTTCCACAAAGACCAGAACGGACTTGTTGTGCTCACCGGCCAGGTCGCGAATGCGTTTGGAGATCAGCCGGCTCTGCACCGGCGAGCCCCCGGGCGAGTTGATGACAATGGCGACGGCCGGTGCGGACTTCATGGTGAAGGCCTTGGCCAGAAGCGGTTCGACCGTTGCTATGTTCATACGGCCGGGACGCTGCTCTGCGGCGATGACACCTTGCAGGCGCACGACCGGCACCACCGGCGGGCGGCGGACCAGACGGCTGAGCCAGTTGCGCTTGATGCCTGCAGGTGTTTCGGACATGTCCACTCCGTTGGATTTTCAGGACATTTAGGCAGGCCCGGCGCGTATTACCAGTCCAGTACGCTGACTCCGCGCAAAATGGCGTCAAACTCTGCGGCAAAACCATTTCCCTCGGCACCATGAAGGGCCCGAGCAGGCAGCAGCGTCAGCGGCGCCCGCGATCCTTTGATGCCGCGCACGAGGATTCGGGTCGCAGGTGCCCCGGGCCGCGGGACAAGGGGCAATATGGTGAGATTGCCAAAGCGGCGATCGAAGGCCGCTAGCAGCGCGATCAATCCTTCGGCGGGATAGATGAAGATTGCCGTGCCGCCCGCGCTTGCTGCCGAAGCGGCGCATTTCACCCAGGTTTCGAGTTGTGCGATGTCCATATGCCGGGCATCGGCCCTGGCCGCATCCGGCGCCTGTGTGCCCTGCCCTGCCCCGAAGAAGGGCGGATTGGCGATCACGCCATCAAAGGCGTTGTCCACAAGTCCCGCAGCGCGCCGTTCTGCGCCTTTGGCGAGGATATCGAGCGGCAGAACTTCGGCCCTGCCGCTCAGGCCATTGCCGGCAACATTGTCCCGTGCCAGGGCCAAAGTCGCGGTGTCCCGTTCAACCAATTGTGCTCTGGCCGCGCGTCCCATCGTCAGGGCACAGAGCCCGGCCGTTCCCACGCCGGCGCCGAGATCCAGGAGATTTTCTGTCCTCTCGCGCACCGCTGCCGCGAGCAAAACGCTGTCGAGCCCGGCACGGAAACCCGATTTTGGCTGCGACAGAGTGAGCCGCCCGCCCAAAAAGGCGTCGCGCGTTATGGTTTGATGTTTTACAAACTGGGTAGGCTGGTCTAGGGACATCGCACCCGGAAGGCTGGTTTCGCCAGAACCATATATGGCTCGGCACGACGGTCTCAACCCGATTTGCCCGTTATGGCAACAAGGACTTTATGGCGGTGTCAGTTCTGCCCCAGATCAATCGCAAGCCAGACATGAACCCGGTGGAACGGCTGATGGCCGCCACTGCGGAGGACATGGCGCGCGTCAATGCTCTCATTCTCGAGCGCGCCGAGAGCCATGTCGATATGGTGCCAGAGTTGGCCCGTTACCTGATCGATAGTGGAGGCAAACGCCTGCGGCCGATGCTGACTGTGGCCGCTTCCATCCTGTTCGGCCAGGGCAAAGGCAGCGCCATCAATTTCGCAGCCGCCGTCGAATTCATGCACAATGCGACGCTGCTGCATGACGATGTGGTGGACGAAAGCGATTTGCGGCGCGGCAAGCCGGCGGCCCACATGGTCTGGGGTAACAAGGCTTCGATCCTGGTGGGTGATTTCCTACTCGGCCAGGCCTTTATGATGATGGTCGAGACCGGCGATATCGACGCCCTGGGCGTCCTCTCCTCCGCCTCGGCCGTTATGGCAGAGGGTGAGGTGTTCCAGCTCGCCAAGACCGGTGACCTAGACACGACGGAAGCCGACTATGCCGAAGTGATCCGCGCCAAGACCGCTGTGCTGTTCAAGGCCGCCTGCGAGGTGGGGGCCATGTCGGGCGGCGCAGACGATGCCGGCCGCAAGGCGCTCGCGCTTTATGGTCTTGAACTGGGCAATGCTTTCCAACTGGTCGACGATGCTCTCGATTATGGCGGGCAGTCCGGCACGCTGGGCAAGAATGTCGGGGACGATCTGCGCGAGGGGAAGATGACGTTGCCGGTCATCCTCGCTCTCAAGGCCGCCACAGAGAGCGAGCGCAACCTGATCGCTTCGGCACTTGGCAATGCAGAAGCGACTGATCTCGAAGTGCATCAGGTGGTGGCCATCTTCAATCGCTACGAGACGCTGAAGAAGACACTGGACAAGGCCCAGGCGCATGCCAAGGCCGCTATCGACGCGCTGTCGGCCCTGCCCGAGAGCGAGATGAAAAGCATTCTCGCCGATGTCGTGGTCCACTCGGTCAGCCGCGCGAGCTAGGCGCTAGAAGTTCTGGCGGTAGCCGAACATCAGCCCCGAGCCGCTCTGCCCGGCGACATGACCGGCGCTGACTGCGTGCTTTAATCCTATGCTCAGCGACGCCTGGTTCGGCAGGCTGGCCTGATAGGACAGCCCCACATCGATCTGCCGCCCTGAGGACGCCAGTTCGGCGCTGGAGGTCTGGTTGACGATGCTGCCATCGGCCAGGCGCGCCACCGGCCGGGTCAGTTTGACCGTGCCGGTTTCGATGCGCAGCGGCTGGGACACTGAGAGGGTCAGGCGGTCGCCCGCTGCTAGTGCATCGGTGAAGCTGGCGCCGATTTCCATGCCCGTAAAGGTCAGCCCGGACAGATCCGAAACAAGACCCTCGCCACCGCCCTGACGCGCAGCGGCGCCATATTCGAACCTGCCGAACAGCGACACGCCTGGCGCCAGTGGCTGCTCTAACCCCAGATTCACCGCGCCGATGGTGCTGCCGGAACCGAAATCGAAGGCCGTGCCGCCATCGAGCCCCATCACTGCACCCTGCTCCCCGGCCAGCGTAGCGCCGAGCCGAACCTGCCCGCTGCCGAGCGGCAGGGAAAGGGTCATGCCGGTGCCGGCCAGCGCGCCATTGTCCACCGCGCCGTGTTCGGAGGCAAAGCCATAGGCCGTCAGCTCGCCGACCGAACCGACCGGCGCAATGGAGGCCACAAGAAGGCTTTCGCCGGCCATCGACAGCACCGACGCCTGCCCCCCGGCACCGGAAAATCCAGTGACGGCACCAGCAAGGTCGCCGGTATGGAAGAGATTGAGTCCGTCCTGTCCCTGGTCGATGCTGGCTTGGCCGGGCAGGCGCGGCAGCACGGTTACGGGAGCATTCTCGACGGCACTGGCGGATGACACGCTATAGGCCCGGTTGAGGGCGTCGAACACGGCCAGCGGCTGCGGGGCGAGTGCGCGATTGAGTGAATCACCAAAGCTCGAAGGCGCCACGATAACGCTGTCGACAAGGCTGTGGCGCTCCGCGCTGTCGACGCTGGCACCACTGAGCACCGAGACCGAACCGATCGGGCTCAGCGCGGCACGAATATCCATCACGCCATGCCCCCACTCGGTGGAATAGGCGTGAGACGCGCCATTGCCGTAGTCTATAATGCCGGCCACTGGCACGCCTTGGGCGGCGAACCAGGAGTTGTCCGCACTGGCCAGCAAGCGCTGCGCCCATTCGGACGGCGTCATGTCGGGAAAAGCCTCGGCCAGCAGCGCCACGGCGCCAGCCACCTGCGGCGCGACAAATGAAGTGCCAAAGCTGCTCCCATAGGCGCTATCGCTGCCATTCCAGGCGCCAGTGGTGATACCATCGCCGGCAAGGCAGAACCTGGCGGCCAGACCACAGGCGGCAGACAGTCGCACCGCCCGGGTGATGTCGCCGCTGCCATTGACCTCGAAATAGCCATTGGCCGCCGCGATCCAGGCCTCGGCCAGGCGGGATTCGAAATGAGGCAGCGCAGCCATAACGTCGCCTGAAGTCAGGCTGTCATTGTTGGAAAGGGCCCAGACGACAACGCCGGTATTCTGGAAAGTGTCCAACGCGTTGATATAGCTCTGCCACTTGTCCGATCCCTCGCTCCTGAGCACAGCGTTGAGCCCCTGGGCGGTTGTGGCGCCGGGGTTGTTCTTGAGGTAAGTGTCCAAGGTCAGTGACGAGACTTCGAACCCCCACGAATTGTTCTGTGCGACTGCATTCAGGCTTGCAGCGGCGAGAGTGCCGGCCGTGATATTGGCGATGTCGAATCCGGAGCCGGAGGGCGCGAACGATGACAGATGCAGACTGGCATCGGGCGCCACGCCATGTATACCGATCCCGTCCTTCTTGCCCGCGGCCAGCGAAGCCACAAAGGTTCCGTGTCCCTTGCTAGGCAATATGCCGGTCTGCGTGATCGTCTTGCCGGCCAATTCCTGGTGGGTCAGCCGAAAACCATCATCGATGATGGCAATGGTTTTGCCTGCGCCAGTCAGTCCTGCCGAATGGGCCCAGTTGACGCCATGGAGCAAAAAGGCCGCCGACTGGGTGCCCGTTGGCGTGACGCCACATCCGACCGTAGCGCAGCTTGCATCGCTTGCCCTGAATTCGGCCGAGGCAGCAAAGGCGGCGGCCTGCGCGGCATTGAAAGTGACGCTGCGAGCGCCCCAGGTCGCGCTAGGCGCTGGCGTGAAGACATAGCTCGGAGCAGAGCTGGACGCGCTGCTGCCCGAGCCGCCTCCGCCCGCCGAACTGCCCCCGCTCGAACCGCCGCTGGACGACGACGATCCGCCTCCAGAGCAGGCGGCCAATGCGATAGCAAAGCTGAAGGCAGCGGTGAATTTGAGCAGGGTCTGGAAAGGCAATGCTGACGAGATCCGAAAAGTAAGCTCCGCAGACAACCGTCCGCGAATTCTCGATTAGATTCCCCCTGGAGACTTAGTAGCACAAGCCGGGAGCGCCCAGAACTGGCTTTCGGCTCATCCGCAATCACTTTTGCTTAGACGACGGTCAAACGGCCGGAAGGGATACCGCGGCAGCGGCGGCCCAATAATCGGGATATTGCCGGCGGACATGGTTGGCCGCCTCATGGGCCTGGCCTTCGGAACCGAACAGGCCGAACACGGTGGCACCCGAACCAGACATCCGGGCGAGCATGCACCCGGCGGTTTCCGCCAGTTCTTCGACCAGGACCCCGATTTCGGGTACCAGCTTGACGGCTGGAGGCTGCAGATCGTTGCGCGTCTCATTGAGCCAGAGGCCCAATTGAGCGGGGCGCGTCAGCGGTTCTGGCAGGGCCGGCAGCGGGTAATTGTCATGCGCGCGCAGGCGACGGAAGACGTCGGCGGTGGCCACCGCGACGCCCGGATTGACCAGGGTCAGGAAAAGCACCGGAAACTCCGGCAGGGGCGACAGAATCTCCCCTACGCCCCGTGCCACCAGCGGGCGCGACAGCAGGCAGGCCGGCACATCGGCCCCCAGGGTCGCGGCGAGATCAGCAAGCTCGGCGACCGGGATCGGCTCGGGAGACATGCCAGCGAGGATCCGCAGGGCCGCCGCTGCGTCGGCCGAACCGCCGCCGATGCCCGCGGCTACCGGCAGGTTCTTGACCAGGTGCAAATCCAGCCCGGGGGGCGACAATTCCGGCCAGCGGGCGCGGAAAGCGGCCACCGCGCGCAACACCAGATTGTTTGGCCCTGTCCCCAGACCGGGCGAAAACGGACCAGAAATGGCGAGACTGTCCTCCGCTGCAGGACGCGCTTCGAGTTCATCGAAAACGTCGGCGAAAACGACCAGGCTTTCGAGATCGTGATAGCCGTCCTCGCGCCGGCGCGTGACGTGCAGCGCCAGATTGATCTTGGCCGGCGCCTGCTGAACGATAGTCTCCAGCACTGGGGATTATTGGGTTTCTGTGGCGGGCGAGAGCCCCTCGGCCAGCTTAGGCCCGACCCGTTCGGCCACATTTCCGGCCTCGTCGACCGAGCGGGCGATATTCCACTGGAAACGGGCTTCGAGCTTGCGCCCGACTTTCCAATAGGCATCGCCCAGATGATCGTTGATCTCCGGGTCATCGGGCAGCAGCATCACGGCGCGCTCGAGCGTTTCCACAGCTTCTTCCATGCGGTCGAGCTTGTAGAAGGCCCAGCCGAGCGAGTCGATGATGTAGCCATCCTGCGGCTGGGCGGCGACCGCGGTCTCGATCATCTCGAGCGCACGCTCGAGATGCATGTCCTGGTCGATCCAGCTGTAGCCGAGATAGTTGAGTACCTGCGGCTGATCGGGATTGAGCTCAAGCGCCTTGAGGAAGTCTGCCTCGGCCTTGGGCCACTCTTTGGCGCGTTCAAAAGCAATGCCCCGGACATAGTAGAAGCGCCAATCCGAAGGCTGTTCACCGCCCGTAATTTCGAGTGCCTTGCCATAGGCTTCGGCAGCCGCCAGATAGTCCTCGTCATAGCGCAGCAGATCGCCGAGGACCGAGACGGCGTCGAGATCGCCGGGGCTGGTCGCGACAATATTGCGGAGCCGCCGGATGGCCTCGGCACGGTTACCTGTTGCATCGAGATTCTGTGCCACACGAACCACGGCCATGGGTTTCATGGGCGAATTGGCGGGGATGGCATCATAAATCCGGTTGGCGGCCTCGTGCTGACCGGCGATGTCGAGCAATTGTCCCGAAGCCAGTGAGATCACATCCGCACCCGGATCGAGATAGATGCCCAGACGCAGGAAGACCAGGGCCAGATCGGCGCTCCCGTCGCGCGAGAGGGCGACGCCGATGCCATGGAACATTTCGGCCGCGCCGATTTGCACATTGGCGGCAAAGACACCGGGGCGCCGCCTGGCCTCGACCGATTCACGGACAATGGCGATGATTGGATGGGTCAGGCCTTCGGCCTCAAAGGCATCGAGCACGTCACGTGCCTCATCGAAGCGGCCGGCATTGGCGAGCATGCGGGCATAAACCTCAGCCATGCGGGCCACATAGGGCTCTGCCTCGAAGGCGCGTGCGGCCAGTTCCAGCGCCAGTTCGGTGTCCCCTGCCGCTTCAGCCATCAGGGCGCGATGGAACACCAGGAAGTCATCGAGCCCGTTGACGCCGAGCGCTTCCATGAGCGCCTGCGCTTCGTCGCCCCGATTGTCGCCGACCATGGCCCAGGCGCGCAGAATGCCTGCTGTGATGCCGCTGAAGCTATCCTGCGAAATCCGGCCCAACTGACGCACGACAGCGCCATAGCGACGCTCCTTGAGTGCCTCAGAGGCCACGACCAGTTCCGCCAGTTCATTGGCCGGGTCGAGTTCGAGCATGCGGCGGGCGGTGGAGGATGCCTTGCCGATCTGTCCGTCGGCGGCCAGTGCTGCAAAGGCGCGCTCGACCAGTATCGGATTATCCCAATCGGCTTGTGCAGCATCGGAGAAGTAGCGCGCTGCTTCGTCCGTGCGCAGATCCTTGAGCGCCGCCTGACCTGCCATGTAGGAGCCGGTAACACTGGGACGGAACAGTTTGAGCATATCCTGAGCAGCCTGGCGCAGCCCCAGGGTGGCCTCGCTCTGGGCGGCCAGCGGGGTGGCCATCAGGGCAAGCATAGCAGCCAAAGCCAGGCGCCATGCCGGTCGATTGGAAAGCAAGGTCACGTGCTCAAATTCTCCCTATGCCGATAACGGCAGCGTTTGGGCGCAAAGATTGTCCGTTTTGCGACTGCGCCGCAAGGGCACTGCCGGTTTCGCACTGTCACATTCCGCTGTAGTTGGGCCCGCTGCCCCCTTCGGGCGGCACCCAGGTGATGTTGCGCGCAGGGTCCTTGATGTCGCAGGTCTTGCAGTGCACGCAATTGGCCGCGTGGATGCGGAACACCGGAGCGCCATCGTCTTCGGTCATTTCATAAACCCCGGCAGGACAATAGAGCGGCGCCGGCTCACCATAGCGCGGCAGGTTTTCGCGCACTGGAATGGTGGGATCAGCCAGCTTGAGGTGGACCGGCTGGTCTTCGTCATGCGCCAGATTGGCAAGGAACACCGAAGATGAGCGATCGAAGGTGGTTTTGCCATCGGGCCGGGCATATTCGCGCGGGGTGGCCTGGTCGATTGTCTTGAGCTTGCCCGAATCAGGCGTGTCCCAGCGCAACGTCCCGAAGGGCGAGAAGCGGAGGATGGTCTGCCACCACATGTCGAGACCGCCAAGACACGCTCCGAACAGCGTGCCGAACCGGCTCCAGAGCGGCTTGAGGTTGCGCACGCCGGCCAATTCCTTCTCGATACCGGTCGAGAGGACGTGGTGGCCCAGATCGGCGATCCGGTCATGCTGGCGGCCTGCGGCGATGGCGTCGCCGACCGCATCGGCGGCACCGATACCTGAGAGTATGGCATTGTGAATGGCTTTGAGGCGCGGCGCATTCATGAAACCGGCGGCGCAGCCGATCAGCCCGCCCCCTTCAAAGGCCAGATCCGGTATGGCCTGCAATCCACCAGCCGTCAGCGCGCGTGCGCCATAGCTGATGCGCGTGGCCCCTTCCAGCAGGCGGGCAATGGAGGGGTGTGTCTTGAAGCGCTGGAATTCACCAAAAGGCGACAGTGTGGGATCGGCATAGTCGAGATGTACGACCAGCCCGAGATAGAGCTTGTTGTCCTGAGCGTGATAGGCGAAACCGCCGCCACTGGTGGCATTGTCGAGCGGGAAGCCGAGATAGTGGTCAACCCGGCCCAACTGGTGGCGGTCTGCCGGAATTTCCCAGATTTCCTTGATGCCCAGGCCGAATTTCTGCGGGCTCGCATTCCGGTCCAGCGCGAACGCGCCAATTATCTGCTTGGCCAGCGAGCCGCGCGCGCCTTCGGCGATGAGAGTATATTTGGCCTCCAACGCAATGCCTTCGGCGTGGCCGGGCTTGGGGTTGCCAGCAGCATCAAGGCCGAGGTCGCCAGTGATGATGCCGCGCACCGGACCATCGCCGGTCCGCAGCACGTCGACCGCAGCGGTCATGGGGAAGATATCGACACCCAGTTCGGTGGCCTGTTCACCCAGCCAGCGCACCAGATCGCCCAGACTGACAATGATGCCGTCCTTGGTCCGCATTTGCGGCGGGACCAGCATGTGAGGAAAGGCGAAATCGCCCGAACCGGTCAGGAAGTGATAGGTGTCCTTGGTTACATCAGGACCCACCGGCGCACCCTTGAGTCGCCAGTCAGGGATCAGAGCATCCAGACCCACCGGGTCCATCACGGCGCCAGAAAGTATGTGTCCTCCGACCTCAGCGGCCTTTTCCACCACGGTCACGGCAAGTTCGGGATGCCGCTGTTTGAGCCTTATGGCAGCCGCCAGGCCAGACGGGCCCGCCCCGACAATCAGCACGTCAGTCGGAAGCGTTTCGCGGTTACCGGCTTCTGCCATTGGAAATGCACCTTTGGGGCTTGGTGTGCGACTAGTCGCCTGCAACGGGGTGTGACATAACGGGCCCAATGTCTCAAGATCGACCGCTCAACAATGCCGAACTGCTCTCGGTGCTCGATTGGTATCGGGCTGCTGGGGTGGATATGGCCGTGGTCGATGAGCCAGTTGACCGCTTTGCCCAGAAGCCACCGGCGGCCGCTACACTACCGCCGCGCGCCGCACAGCCCAGCCAGGGTGCAGCCAGCCCGCCGCCGGCCCCAGGCCCGATTGGCGGCGACCCCAGCGAAGCCCGACAGTTGGCGGCTTCCGCCCAATCCCTGGATGCCCTGCGCAATGTGCTTGAGCGCTACGATGGCTGTGGCCTCAAGTTCCGGGCAACGCAATTGGTGTTTGCCGACGGCAATCCGGAAGCCAAAATCATGCTGATCGGCGAGGCTCCCGGGGCCGAGGAGGACCGGCAGGGCAAGCCCTTCGTGGGTCGATCAGGACAATTGCTCGATCGCATGCTGGCCGCCATCGGCCTCGACCGCACATCCGTCTATATCGTGAACACCGTCCCCTGGCGTCCGCCGGGCAATCGCACACCAACGCCTGAGGAAATGGAACTGTGCCTGCCATTCCTCAACCGTCAGGTGGAACTGGTCGCGCCCAAATTGGTGATGACGCTGGGTGGGCCGGCCATGCAGACCGTGTTCAAGACCACGAGCGGCATCATCAAAATGCGCGGCAAATGGCAGGACGTTGCCATTGGCAACCACTCCGTCCCTGCTCTGCCGACGCTGCACCCGGCTTATCTGTTGCGCAATCCGCCGGCCAAGCAGCAGGCCTGGCGCGATCTCTTGAGCTTCCGCCAGCGCGTGGACGAACTAGGGCTCGCTTGATGCCCAATTGAGGGCTATCCAACGCAACTTAACGCGCTATGGTCGCGTTCGTGTGATTTGCAACGCTATACCGAAGGCCAATCTGCGTCATGGCTTCCGTCATCAAGATCTATGCCCTGTTCCTGGGCTCGGCCCTCCTCATGTTCGGCGGGGGCCTTCAGGGGCTTCTGCTGTCGGTTCGCGGCGCTGAAGAAGGTTTTTCGCTACTGGCATTGGGCCTGATCGGTACGGGCTGGTCGATCGGCTTTGTCGCCGGCTCACTGACGGTGCCGCTGGTCGTGCGCAAGGTAGGGCATATCCGCGCCTTTTCGGTGATGGCGGCCATCGGCACGATCACGATCCTGCTCAACCTGCTCTGGATCAACGATTTTAGCTGGATCGTGCTGCGGGCGCTTTCCGGCTTCTGCTTTGCCGGCGCGGCGATGATCGTTGAAAGCTGGCTCAATGAAGTGACCGACAATCGCAACCGCGGCACGATCTTCTCGATCTATGTGACCATCAACATGGCGGCCTCAACTCTGGGGCAGGTTGCCATGTCGGTTACCGGTACGGCGGGCTACATACCCTTCGTCATCGGCGCGATCAGCTTTATCTGCGCGGTCCTGCCCACAGCCCTTACCTCCAGCCCGCAACCCAAACCGCTGCAATCGGCGCGGGTGGATATTGGCCTACTCTATCGCACCTCGCCTGTCGCTGCGATCGCGGCCTTTTCGGTCGGCATGGCCAACGGCGCCTTCGGCACGCTGGCCCCCGTCTATGGGTATGAGCAAGGTCTGGATGCTGGCGGCATTGCCCTGCTGTTTTCAGTGGCGGCTATTCTGGGTGCGGTGGCGCAAGTGCCGTTCGGGCGCCTGTCCGACCGCGTCGACCGCCGGCTGGTGCTGATTGGCCTGTCCGGTTTTGCAGCCGTGGTGGGCGCGCTGATTGTGCTGATCAATCCCGGCGCTGGCTGGGGCATGTATGTTCTGTTTGCCGCCTATGGCTTTGCCGCCAACCCCATCTATGCGGTCGCCGTGGCCCATGCCAACGACTTTGCCCGCGACGGCGATTTTACCAAGATTGCCGGGGGCATGCTGCTGATCCTGGGCGTTGGCCTGGCTATCGGCCCCGCCGTTGCTTCGCTGATCATGGGCGCCTGGAATCCGGTGGGCCTGTTCCTGGTTACAGCCACGTTCCATGGGGCATTGGCGGGCGCCGCCTATCTGCGGATGCGGGTGCGCAAGAGTGTGGACGCTGCCGAGCGCGCGCCGTTCCAGGCGATGAGCGACAAACAGGTGACACCCGAGACCTTTGTGCTGGACCCGCGTGCTGATAGTGAAGCCGACGAGTTCGCGCCGGCCGGTGAAGATCCGGTGCCCGAGGAATTGATCGAGACGCTGGAGGATGATGGCGATGTTCAGAACGGAAAAGTTTGAGGACCGGGCCTTCAAGCCACTTTCCATCGCCGTCATTGCCGTCTCCGACACGCGGACGCTGGAGACCGATACCGGCGGAGCGCTGCTCAAGTCCCTGTTGGAAGCCGACGGACATCACTGCTTCGAACGGCAGGTGGTGCGTGACGAAATCCAGCTCGTGCGCGCCGCCGTGCAGGCCTATGTCGCCAACACCAAGGTCGATGTGATCCTGACCACCGGCGGGACGGGATTTTCCGGGCGCGACATCACCCCGGAAGCTGTCGAGCCGCTGTTCGACAAGCGCATGGAAGGCTTTTCGGTGCTGTTCCACCAATATTCGGCGACCACCGTGGGTACATCTTCGCTGCAATCGCGTGCCACGGCGGGGCTGATCGGCACCACCTTCGTCTTCTGCCTGCCTGGATCGCGCGGCGCCTGCCGCGACGCCTGGGAAGGCATTCTTACCCACCAGCTCGACTATCGGCACAAGCCGTGCAATTTCGTCGAGCTGATGCCGCGGCTCGACGAGCGGTAAGTCGCGGCCCAACTAAAGTCAAACCGAGCTGGCGGCATTTTTCCCGCCGGCTCGCGTCGCTAGCTGCGCGACACTCAGCTGTGCGGCAAGCCGGCCAGTCTGCGCCCCTCTTCGGTCTTGAGTGAAAAGTCCGTTCCCAGGAAACGATCTGCCTCCGGCGTCGACAGCCACGCGATCGCTTGCGCCACCCAAAGCGGCGCGATGTGGACGTTGGGGTCCAGGCGACTGACGGGGTTGAGGCCCGAGCGCCGAATGGCCCCTTGCATATCCGTGGCCACGGTACCGGGACTGATTCCCAAAGCACGAATGCCCTTGGCACGCAGCTCCAGATCGAGGCACGCAGTCAGGGCGCGCAAACCCGCCTTGCTGGCACAGTAGTGGCTCCAACCCTCCAGCGGGGCAATGGCCGCGCCGGAGCTGACATTGACGATGGTGCCGCCGCCCGCCTCCAGCATCGCGGGCAGAACCGCATGCGTAACCGCAAATGCGCCCACCAGATTGGTTTGCACAACGCTTGCCCAGGCGGCCGGATCACTGTCTTCGACCCTTGCTATGGGCTCGATAGTCCCCGCATTGTTGATGAGAATATCTATCCCGCCCAGTTCCGCCCAAACTGCGCCAATGGCGACCGGCACTGCCGACCAATCGGCGAGGTCGCAGAGCACCTCGACGACCCCCGCATTGCCGGACGGAGCGGCAGGCCGCCGGTTCACCATGGCTAGATGCGCGCCGTTCCGGGCGAACAGATCCACGATCGCGGCACCAATGCCACGATTGGCGCCGGTGATCACGACGCGTTTTCCCGCCAAGGCAAGTCGCATATCGAAGCTCATCGTGCGCCACCCCGAGGCTGGATGGCATTGTCCCGGTCGTAAGTGAGGCCAGCCAGCAAGGCCTCAAGATCGGGCCGGGCATAAGGGGCGTTGCCGATCTGGACCAGGTGCAAGCGACCCTCCGCATCCACCGCAAAGGCCGCCGGTTCGGCAAAGGGGCCGGCAGCGCCTGTATCGCCAGCCGGGGTCATGTGGACCCCAAGCTCTCGCATCTGGTCAACGGACAGCCCCGCAGCGACCGGTCCATTATAGCCCGTTTCGCTCAGCAGCGGCCGTGTGCGCTCAGCGCTGTCTGCCGATGCCAGCACCAGATTAAAACCGGCCGCGGCAAAGCGCGGGCGAAGGGCTTCGGCTGCGGTGAGGTATGCCCTGCACATCGGGCAATGGGCGCCGCGATAGATGACGAGGAGGTGCCAGTGACCAGCGCCGAAGGTCATGTCCTCCCCTGTCAGCAGGGTCAGGGATATTGGCGGAAAGGCACCGCCGGGCTCGATGGAAGGCATCGTCTTGCGTACTCCAGATGTTCACAAGCGCTCTGGTAACGCGTGCAAAAATCTGGAAAAATGGACGAAATACCCACTCACTCATTCCGAAGCTGCATCAATGAAGCTCAGTCTGCTCGAATTGCTGGTGAGTGCTGCCGATGCGGGCAGCTTTGCCGCTGCCGCCGACAGGCATCAAACTGACCCATCAACGGTCTCGCGCCAGATTGCCGCGCTCGAAAGGCAGCTGGGCGGTCGGTTGTTCGAACGCAATACGAGGCATCTTTCCCTGACTGAAACCGGTGCCAATGTGCTGGTGCATGCGCGCCATATCCTGACCGAAATGGAGGCGCTTCGGGACTGCGTGGGTGAAGCGGCCAACAAGGTACGGGGTAAAGTTCGGCTCTCGGCATCGGTGGCCTATGGCGAAAGGCGGGTTGTGCCGCTGTTGGGGCGAATGCAGGAAAGGCATCCCGAGCTCAAGCTCGAGCTTGTCCTCACCGAGACCCAGCAGGACCTGGTATCGGAAGGGATCGACCTGGCCCTCAGGCACGCCCCGCATGTGTCGGGTGATGTCGTGGCGGCCCGCTTGCATGGTACAAGCTATATCCTTTGTTGCTCGCCAGCATTTGCGGCGCGACATGGCACGCCGGAGACCCTTGGCGACCTCAAGAGGTTCGCCTGCCTTGCCTATGCCCTCCCGGGCATGGGCGAGCGGTGGTTCCGACTTGGCGAGGGGAGACCGGCGGACCCTTTCATGGTCGAACCCGCAATGTCGATCAGCTCGCCCCTGGCGCTGCGGCGCGCCTGCCTCGACGGGGCCGGTATTGCGCTTCTGGCCGACTGGCTGGTCGATGACGATATCCGGATGAACCAGCTCATTGCGCTGCTTCCCAATGACAGGCTTTCTCCTTCGATTGGGGAGAACGCTGCGTGGCTGGTCTATCCATCGCGGCCCTATCAGCCCCGGCGTGTCCGGGTTGTCATAGACTTTCTGAAGCAGGCGCTGGGGGCGGGCCCATAAGGAAAGGGCGCCGGAGCGATCCGGCGCCCTTTTTCGTTTGTGCTTCGCGTCAGTGGCCGCCATGCCCGGGCATGCCGCCTTCGGGCTTGCGGATGAAGAAGGCCGCCAGGATCGCAAAGAGCGAGATGATCGCACCGACGAGGAAGGCCGCGCGAATGCCCCCGGCAAGGGCCTCGACCGGATCCACGCCTTCTGCCGCCAGCGCCGCGGTTCGGATGGTCATGAGCGCGATGAACAGGGCAATGCCCGCCGCGCCTGCCAATTGCTGGATAGAGCCCAGCACGGCCGAGGCGTGCGAGTAGAGTTCCATGCGCACCGAACCCATGGACGAGGTGAAGACCGGCGTAAAGATCAGGGCCAGGCCCACGCTCAGCACCATATGTCCTGCCAGCAGCGCCCAAGGCGAGGTGTCCTGCCCTACCATGGTCAGGGCCCAGAGCACCGCCGAGACCAGGATGGCGCCGGGCACAGCCAGTACGGTCGGCCCGACCCGGTCATAGAGGCGCCCCACCACCGGACCGAGCAAGCCCATGATCAGCCCGCCGGGCAGCAGCAGGAGACCCGTCTGCAGCGTATCCAGGCCCACCACGTTCTGCGTGTAGATCGGCAGCAGGATGATCGAGCCGAATAGCGTCATCATGGCGACAAACATCATCGAGACCGAAACGGTGTAGTTGCGCGACTGGAAGACCCGCAGGTCAAGTAGCGCCTTGTTCTCGGCCTGCAAACCCAGCTGGCGCCACACGAACAGCGCCATGGCCACAACGCCGATGGCGATCGGCAACCAGAGCGGAACGACCGTGGCTTGTTCAGGATGGGCAAAGCTCTCGCCGAAACCGGACAGACCATAGACCAGCCCGCCAAAGGCCAGCGCCGAGAGCACGACCGAAAGATAGTCGAGCGGCGCATAACGCGGGGTCGAGACATTGCGGATGCGGGTGGCACCCAGCACCAGAGCCAGAATGGCAATGGGCAGGGTGAAATAGAACATGAAGCGCCAGTCGAAATTATTCAGGATGAACCCGCCAATGGTCGGACCGATGGCCGGGGCCACGGACATGACGATGGAGATGTTGCCCATGGTCTTGCCGCGTGCCTCAGGGGGCACCAGGGTCATCACCGTGGTCATCAGCAGCGGCATCATGATTGCGGTGCCGACGGCCTGGATGACCCGGCCAGCGACCAGCAGTTCCAGCCCTGGAGACAGCGCGCAGACTAGCGTACCTGCCGTGAAGATGGAGATAGCCAGCAAGAAGATCGGGCGCGTGTTGAGGCGTTGCAGCAGGAAGCCGGTGATCGGGATCACCACTGCCATCGTCAGCAGAAAGGCCGTCGTCAGCCACTGGGCCGCGCTGGCGGTGACTCCAAGATCACCCATCAGATGCGGAATGGCGACGCTCATAATGGTCTCGTTGAGAAACACCACGAAGGTCGAGACCAGGAGGATGGCGATGACCAGCTTGTTGCGGGCGGCATTGTCGGGATGGTGCGGCGCGATCTCGGCCGTATCATCCATGGTGGCTTGCATTGTCATCGTCGTACCCTCTTTGGAAATCTGTATCGCCCACGCGACGGCAGAGACCGCCAGCTTTCGACACGGACTTGCAAAATTCGTGTGACAGCAGCTGTCAGCAGCGACACAATTCCAGCGCCAGCGCCGCTGTTCGGGCGATGGCGAGGCCGTTTTGCGTCAGGCAGATAGAGTCGGTTCGGGCGCGTTTTCCTACGCCCAGATCGGTTCGCGGTAAAGTCTTGCAACGCATGGCCGTCATGCCGATATCTGTCACAGCGACGTTGCTGCACCCTGGACGTTCTTGTTCTGTTCTATTCAACCTGATAGCATTCTCAGGCGTTAGGGGAGAGACGATTCCCCTCCCGCGTTGAGGCAGGAGACAGAACCATGGCCCTTTATCAGGCCCCCTCTTTTGACGCCCTTGAGCGTTTGAGCCGCAGCCGCGACGCCGATCTGGCGCGGCGCGAGCTGGTACAGCCCGATCGCATTCGCGGGCGCGGCGCGCAGAGCAATCGCGTTGGCCGGTTCGAAAAGCATCAGCGCGACAGTTTTGACGATGGCTGGGGGAGTGTGGAGCCACTGCCGCTGTTCGAAACCATCGAGCATATCGAGCGCGCCAAATCCATCATCACCACCAATGACAGTCCCGACATAGGTTTTGAGCGCTCGATCAATGCCTATCGCGGCTGCGAGCATGGTTGTTCCTACTGCTTCGCACGTCCGACCCATGCCTATCTGGGGCATTCGGCCGGGGTGGATTTCGAGCGCGATATCTATGTGAAGACCAATGCCGTCGAGGCGCTGCGGTCCGAATTGTCGGCAAAAAACTATCGTCCCAAGCCCATCGCCATGGGCACCAATACCGACCCCTACCAGCCCGCCGAACGGACGCATAAGCTCACGCGCGGCATTCTCGAAGTCATGCTGGAGACCCGCCATCCGGTGATGATCACGACCAAGTCGGCGCTGATTGTGCGCGATCTGGATATCCTGACCGAACTGGCAAAGTTGGGGCTGGTCAAGGTCGCGCTATCTGTTACCTCGATGGATCACAAGCTGAGCCGCAAGATGGAGCCGCGTGCGTCCTCGCCAGCGCGGCGGCTGGAAGCCATTCGGCTGCTTTCGGAGGCCGGCGTCCCGACGGCCATCTTCGCGTCCCCGATGATCCCGGCAATCAATGACATGGAACTTGAGCGCATCCTGGATGCCGGCAAGGCGCAGGGTGCAATCAGCGCGCAGATGATCCTCTTGCGTCTGCCGGGAGAAGTGCGCGACGTGTTCCGCGAATGGCTTTTGCGGCACTTTCCGGACCGGGTGCGCCATGTGCTGTCCCTGGTTCGCGACACGCGCGGCGGGCGCGACAACGACCCGCGCTTTGGTACGCGCATGGTAGGCGAAGGCCCCTATGCAACGCTCTTGCGGCAGCGTTTCGAAAAGGCGCGCGAGCGCTATGGCCTCGACGCCAAGCTGCCGCCGCTGCGGGCCGATCTGTTCCAGGCCCCAAAAGTGGAAAGCCCGCAAATGAGCCTGTTCTAGGGCGGGCTTGGTCAGTACAGCGCCACCTTGCGCGCATAGGTGGCCATGAAATCGAGCGAGGCCAGCACGCCCCTCAGTGAAAGCCGGGTTTCAACCGGTTCCGCCCGGCCCAGAAGCGGCACCGAAAGCGTCACCGCATTCCGGCCCTTCATGGTCTCTATGAGCGAGGCCGAAAGGTCGGGATCGGAAACGAAGAACTGGTTGATCGTATTGTAGCGCGTCTCAATTTCCGTCCCGAACTCGAGGGTGATCGGCGCCTCGCCACCGAATGTGAGGGAAATCGGCAACGCGTGGTCATACTCTCCCTCTTCGGGAGACACGGTGATAGCCAGATCGAGGGCACCATTGAGCCGGTTGCGGATCAGGGTCAGCTTGTATGCTGGCAGTCCGGCGCCGTTTAATTCCTGGCTGCCGGTGCTGGCGAAGCAGGAGTGATGATAGTAACCGCCCGCGTCTTCATCGATGACATCTGGACAGGCCGCCAGCCAGTCGCGATTATATTCTCGCCACTCGCCAAAAGGATGATGGAACGGCTCGGCCCAGGCCGCGCCGGTCGACAGCAAAATTGCCACAAGGCTCATTGCTTTGCGCATCAATATCTCTCTCGCCTTTGCCCCCCGGCGGGACTCTTGTATCAGCTAGTCCGTGACAGGGAAAAGTGCGGCGCGGAGCTGGCGGATCAATTAGTGGCCGGATGGATCAGCATGACGATCAAAGTCATCAATGGCATCAATGTTCATTTCGCTTCGGGGGATGGCCCCAGCCTTTCGAGCGAACAGGATGCACTCGACCTGATCGGGCAGACCTACGCACCGAGGCCGAGATGATCGCGGTGCCATCCGAGCGCTTCGCGCGAGGCTTTTTCGACCTTTCCACCAGACAGCTGGGCCACTTCTTCCAGAAACTCCAAAATTACAGGATGCGGCTGGCGATTTGCGGAGACATTTCCGACCAATTGGCCGCCAGCCAGGCATTGCGCGACTTCGTCCGGGAAACCAACCAGACCGGACACCATCTGTTTGTGGACGATCCATCCGCGCTCGGCGCGTTCCTCAGAGGCGGCTCCTGACCATGGCGCGACGCAGCAAGACCGACACTGGAAATGGCGCCTTGTTCACTCCCGAGGCCGATTTTCCGGACTTCAGCCACGAAGCCATGCTGATGGCGCGGGGCGCGCGCTTTGTTGCAGGCGTGGACGAAGCCGGGCGCGGCCCGCTTGCTGGCCCGGTAGTAGTCGCCGCCGTGCGGCTCGATCCGGGCAATATTCCGAGCGGGCTCAATGACTCCAAGAAGCTGAATGCCGAGCGGCGTGATGCCCTGTTCGATCAGATCATGGCCAGCGCCGAAGTGGCCATTGTGTCAGCACCACCGAGCGACATCCTCTTGCGCAACATAAGGGGCGCAACCCTGGCCGCCATGGCGCGCGCGGTCGCGGCCCTGCCCTCGCCCATAGACCGGGCGCTGGTGGATGGGCGCGATGTGCCCCCCGAACTGAACTGTCCCGGCATTGCTCTGATCGGTGGAGACGGTCGTAGCGTGTCGATCGCAGCCGCTTCGATCATCGCCAAGGTCACCCGTGATCGCATGTGCGCCATCATGGATTGTGACGCGCCCCATTTCGGCTTTGCCGTACACAAGGGCTATGGCACCGGTGCGCATCTGGATGCCCTGAACTTGCACGGTCCCTGCCGCCATCACCGCAGCGATTTTGCGCCTGTGGCTACCTTGCTGCTGCGCCGGACCTCTGTTGAGCTGGCCGATTAACCCCTCACTAACCCCTTGCGAACGCTCCATTAACCTCACGCCCCTATAACGGTCTTGTTAGTACTGCGTTAGGGTTAAGTGCATGTTGCGTACCGCGCGTACGGCCAAAAAGGCCGATGCGGAAAGGCAGGCCACGCGCCTGCCGATCGACACTATCCTTGTGGGCGATTGCATCGACCACATGAATAGTTTGCCGGCCGGCTCTGTCGATCTGATTTTCGCAGATCCTCCATATAACCTGCAGCTCGAGCAGGGTCTCACCCGCCCCGACCAGTCCAAGGTCGATGCGGTGGATGACGACTGGGACAAGTTCGACAGCTTTGCCCACTACGATGAATTCACCCGCGCCTGGATGAGCGCGGCCAAACGCCTGCTCAAGCCCGACGGCGCCATGTGGGTCATCGGCTCCTATCACAATATATTCCGGGTCGGCACCGTGTTGCAGGATCTGGGCTTCTGGATGCTGAACGACGTCATATGGCGCAAGGCCAATCCCATGCCCAATTTCCGCGGCACGCGCTTTACCAATGCGCATGAGACGCTGATTTGGGCCGCCAAAAGCCAGAAGAGCCGCGTCACATTCAATTATGAAGCCATGAAGCTGGCCAATGACGACACGCAGATGCGGTCCGATTGGCTGTTCCCCATCTGCACCGGCTCGGAGCGCCTCAAGGACGAGGACGACGGCAAGCTGCACCCGACGCAAAAGCCCGAAGCGCTGCTGTTCCGCATTCTCAATGCCACCACCAAGCCGGGCGATATCGTCCTCGACCCATTTTTCGGCACAGGTACCACCGGCGCGGTCGCCCGCAAGCTGGGCCGCCATTTTATTGGCATAGAGCGCGAGGAAAGCTACATCGCAGGCGCCCGGCAGCGTATAGCCACCATTCGCCCTGGCGTATTCGAGGCGCTGCAATCGGTGACGCCCAAGCGCAAGGAAACCCGCATTCCCTTTGGCTCGCTGGTCGAACAGGGTGTGCTCGAGGTGGGTACGCAACTTTTCGACGCCAAGCGACGTTACTGGGCCATGGTTCGTGCAGACGGCTCGCTCGTCTCAGGTCCGCACCAGGGGTCGATCCACAAGGTCGGTGCGCTGGTTCAAGGGTCTGAGTCATGCAACGGGTGGACCTTCTGGCACCACGAACAAGCGGGACGAATGGAGCCGATCGACACACTACGCGCCGACATTCGTCAAAAACTTGATTTGCTTTCTGCCTGATCCTGACCTCCAATCATCCTTCAGGCTCTAAAAACTGGCCGCCGGTTTGCCCCGGCGGCCTTTTTGTTTGCCATTGCCGGTTTCGCCCATGAGGGCTATCGCCGCCAGGTCCTGCTGCGCGATGGCGTCCACGAGAATATCGTGATGATGGGCTTGCTTCTCGGCCAAGTCCGACTTCAGCTAACACCTTCCGGAACAATGTCGGCAGCGCTTCACCCTTGAGCGCCTCGGGCGGCGTCCACCAGCCCGCGTCGAGACCTTCGGGCGCCACGACTGCCGACCACACCTCCAGTTCCAGCCGGAAATGGGTAAAGACATGGATCACCTGTCCATGCCGGCGCCAATCGGCCTCTACGGGAAAATCCGGCTCCCCCAATGTGTCGCCCCAATCCGATGTCGGCACTTCCGTCATGCCAGCAAGCAGGCCCTTGGCCGGGCGAGATTGCAGGTAGACGTCCCCGGCCACGTCGCGCATGACAAAGGCATACCCTTTGCGGACAGGTCTCTGCGCCTTGACCGGCTTGATCGGATAGCGCGACGGCTGACCTTGCTGCCGGGCTTCGCAGCCATCTTGCAGGGGGCAAACCAGACACGTGGCGGCGCGCGGCGCGCAGATGGTGGCGCCCAGATCCATCATGGCCTGGGCAAAGTCCCCGGCCCGCTCGGGCACGGCCAGTTGCAGGGCGCCGCGCAGTGCGTCCTTGGCCTCGCGCACAGGCACCTCGAGCCCATAATAGCGCGCCAGTACCCGGTCGAGATTGCCATCGAGCACGGCAACACGTTCGTCAAAGCAGATCGCGGCAATGGCAGCACCGGTATAGGCGCCAATGCCGGGCAGGGACTGCAGGCTTGCAGCCGTGTCGGGGAAAACACCACCATGATCGCGCATCACCGCCTGGGCGCAGGCATGCAGGTTTCGCGCGCGGGCATAATAGCCGAGCCCGGCCCATTCGCGCAGCACGGCATCGAGCGGGGCCGCCGCCAGATCCAGCACGCCTGGCCAGAGCGTGGTGAAGCGCACAAAATAGGCCTTCACCGCAGCCACCGTGGTCTGCTGCAACATCACTTCGCTCAGCCACACCCGATAGGGGTCGGGCCGTATGCCCTGGCGCCGATCCGCCGGTGACACGCGCCAGGGCAGATCGCGAGCGTGGCTGTCATACCAGGCTAGGACCGCCGCGGAATCGATGGGGTGCGGATTGTCGAGGGGCATAGCCGGAGAGATAGCGGTTTGCCCACACGTTGGACAAGGGCGACGGCAAGGGCGCGGAAACCTTGCCACCGCCAATCTGCGGCGTTACTTCATCTTCATGGCAAAAGACGAACTGCCCGAACCCAAACGCCGCAACAAGACGCTTTCAGTTGCCGATGCGCTGTCGGGTGCGCTCGACCCGGTGCTGAAAAAACGCGGCTTTGCCGGTCGCGACATTATCGTCCAATGGCGGCATATTGCGCCACCGCCTTTCGACCAGACCACTTTGCCCGACAAGTTGAGCTGGCCGCGCGGCAATCATGGCGCAGATGGCGCCACGCTCTATTTGCGCTGCGCGCCGGGGCAGGCATTGTTCGCCCAGCATGAAGCGCCCGCCATAGCCGCGGCGGTCAACCGCTATTTCGGTTATGTGCTGGTCAATGATGTCAGATTGTCTGCCGAGCCATTCACCCCCGGTTCAGGCCAGAGGGTGCAAAAGCCGTATCAACCGAGCCAGAGCGAAATCGCAAAGGTCGGCAAGGCGACCGAAATGGTCGAGGACGACGATCTGCGGGAAGCGTTGAGGGCCCTTGGTCTGGCGCTCTCGCGCAGATCGAAAATGACAAAACAGTAACCCAATTCACCCCCAAGTGATGAGCCTGCCCACTTGCCGACACCATCCCCATGTGTAGTGTCGCGCAGCAATCATTTTCAGGAGCCTGAGACGTGAAATTCAACCGCCGCGACACAATCATCCTCGCCGCTGCCGCTTCTGCGGCCAGCCTAGCGGGCATTTCGGCCTCGCGGGCTGCTGAAGGCGACGTGGTCGACCAGGCGGCGCTGATGGCGCCCGCCGGCGGTCTCACGGACAAGGTCGAAGGCAGTTCCAATGCGCCGGTCACCGTTATCGAGTATGCGTCACCGACCTGCCCGCACTGTGCTTCCTTCCACAACACGGTCTACGAGCCGTTCAAAGAGCAGTATATCGATACCGGCAAGGTCAAGTTCATTGTTCGCCCCTTTGCTCGCAACGCGCTGGACGCTGCCATCTTCCTCCTCGCCGAAGCGGCCGGCGAAGAGAATTATCACAATGTCATTGCCACCTATTTCCGGACGCAGAACGAATGGGGCATGTCCGACAAGCCGCGCGATGCCATCTACACAGTGGCCCAGCAGCTCGGTTTTACAGAGGAAAGCTTCTCGGCTGCCTTGACGAATCAGGAGGTGTTCGCCGGGATCGAAGCTCAGCGCGAGCAGGCTCTGGATGAGTTCGGGCTGACGGGGACACCAACCTTCTATGTCAATGGCAAGACGCTTTCGGGGGGCAAGACGCTCGAGCAGCTCGCTGCCGAGATCGACCCGCTCGTGCCTGCCGATTTCGTTGCTCCGGCCGCAGCCGAGCAACCCGCTGCCGATGCAATGGCGCCCGCATCTGACGCCATGGCCCCTGCCGCGGACGCAATGGCGCCTGCAAACTAACTTTGCTTTCAGGCGGGCGAACGCATGAAGTTCTCCCGCCTCAAGCTGCACGGCTTCAAGAGTTTCTGCGATGAAACCGTGCTCGTCATGGAGCCGGGGCTGACCGGTATTGTCGGGCCCAATGGCTGCGGCAAGTCCAATCTCGTGGAAGCCATGCGATGGGTTATGGGCGAAAGCTCGTATAAGGCCATGCGCGCCTCGGGCATGGACGACGTCATTTTTTCGGGTTCCGGCAACCGGCCCGCGCGCAACACCGCTGAAGTGACACTGGTCCTCGACAATTCGGACCGCACGGCTCCGGCAGCCCTCAACACTGCCGACGTGCTTGAAGTCACCCGCCGCATCGAGCGCGAGTCAGGCTCGGTCTATCGCGTCAATGGCAAGGAAGTGCGCGCCCGCGACGTGCAATTGCTCTTTGCCGACGCCTCCACCGGCGCCCACTCTCCCGCCATGGTGCGTCAGGGCCAGATCGGCGAGCTAATCGCCGCAAAACCCACCGCCCGGCGGGCCCTGCTCGAAGAAGCCGCGGGCATTTCGGGCCTGCATTCGCGCCGCCACGAGGCCGAGCTCAGGCTGCGCGCCGCCGAAGGCAATCTTGAGCGCGTCGACGACGTCATCGCTCAGGTCGAGAGCCAGCTTGAAACCCTCAAGCGGCAGGCGCGCCTCGCCAATCGCTATCGGGGCCTTTCGGGCGATATCCGCCGCGCCGAGGCGACCCTGTTTCACATCCGCTGGGTCGCCACCCGCGCCGCGGAAAAAGAAACCGAGGCCGCCCAGGCGGTTCTGATCCGCCAACTGGCTGACGCCACCCATGCTGAACTTGATGCGCAAAAGGCCGTCGAAACCGCCGAAGCCGGTCTGACGCCCCTGCGCGAGCGGGAAGCCGTCACCGGCGCGGTGCTGCAGCGCTATACTATTCTGCGCGAGCAGTTGGCCGAGGAAGCGCGGCGCATGGGTCAACGCCGGGCAGAGCTCGAGGACCGCTTGCGCCAGATCGCGGCAGACGGCACCCGTGAGCGCGAGCTGGTCGGTGAGGCCGAAGCAACTCTGGCGGCCTATGTTGCAGAGCAGGCGCAACTGACCGAAGAGCAGGCGACCGCGCAAGCCGAATTCGACGCCGCCCGGATCGAAGCGGAAACGGCGAAATCTGCCGTTGCCGAAGCCGATGAAGCGACCCGCGAAGCTGCCAACGCCCTCGCCCAGATGCGGGCGCGGCGCCTTCAGGCGGAACGCAACCTGGTCGACGCCCGCAATCGGCGCGCCCGGCTGATCCAGCAATTGGCCGAGGTCGAAACTGAGCGCGAAGCAGTCACAGCAGCTCTGGAAGCCGACGAAACGATCACCGTCCGCCGCAATGCGCTCGAAGCCGCTCAAGGCCAGACCGCCATCGCCGAAGACGCCGCCCTCGCCGCCGAAGAAGAAGCGGGGCGGGCCCAGGCAAAGCTCGATGCCGCCCGGCCGCGCCTGGCCGAACTCGATGCACTGGTCACCCGGCTCGATGCCGAGGCCTCGACTTTGGGCAAGATGCTCAATACAGGCGCGAGCCTCTGGCCCGCCGTGGTCGACGAACTGTCGGTTGAACCCGGCTATGAGACCGCCCTGGGCGCAGCCCTGGGCGATGACTTGGATGCCTCTTCGGACGCCGGGGCGCCGATGCATTGGTCCATTGCCATTGATGGCTATGACGACCCTGCCCTGCCTCAGGGCGCCGAGCCACTGTCGCGCCACGTTACCGGCTCGGAACTGCTCAAGCGGCGGCTGGACCAGATCGGGCTGGTCGATGCCATTGACGGTCCGGCATTGATGAAGGCTCTCAAGCCCGGCCAGCGTCTTGTAACGCTGGACGGCGCGCTCTGGCGCTGGGATGGT